>ENA-ORDR01000018-ORDR01000018.1-marine-metagenome-genome-assembly--contig:-NODE-18-length-92667-cov-11.109375_pt1 | contig 92667 bp, 87 predicted proteins | sample MGYA00240993_ERZ508538 | MGnify/ENA primary metagenome ERZ508538 (study PRJEB26207, sample SAMN05421999) | marine metagenome | isolation source: Monterey Bay, California, USA | place: USA:Monterey Bay... | reverse complement strand
TATTTTTCTCATGTTATTCTCCAATTTTGACCATTTTTTAGGCTTTTGCCATGGTATTATAATTCTTTACTCGATACCTAATTAAATCAGTTAAATAATAGTTTTGCAATCCTGCTTTAATCTCTACTACTAACAAATAAAAAAAGCTAGTTAAATTAATAGTACTTGTGTCCCAATTTTTACCAAAGAAAATAATTCCCTGATATGTTCATTATATAAGCCAATGCATCCATTAGATGACCTACGACCAATCTTTCTTGTATCGTGGGTGCCATGTATTCGATAATATTGCCAACTTAAATACAAAGCGTGTGTACCCAATGGATTGTCTGGTCCAGGTGGTACAAACTCTGGCCATTCTGGATTGCTTTTCAACATTGACGGCGTTGGCCGCCAGCTCGGTCCAGTGACTTTTCGTACAATTTTTGTGCGTCCTAGTTTTGTAAGCTCTTCCGAAATAGGGACACTTGTTGGATATATTTTATAAGTTTCTTTATCCTCTGACCAAAAGTGAATCGCTCTACTTGTAGTATCACATAAAATCGCACCATCTTCTAAGTGTTCAAAGTGTTCGAACCAATTTTGCGCTTTAAAGCTTGATATATTTCGCACGACCCCCTCACCTAATTTTTCATCTTCAATAATTGTTTGAGCTAATAAAGGCTGGGAAAAAGAAAGGGTTGCTGTGCCAGCAATGACTGATTTAGTAAATACTCTTCTAGAAATTTTCTGCGTCATGTAAATGTTCCCTGAAACACCGTGTTTATATTACCAATATAATTGAATAACAATTGAAACAATTAAAAATAGTTGATATTTTTCATTAAGTGTTTGATTTATATATCATATTGTGTCAAATGCTTGCCCTAGTGCAAATTGGAGAGATAAGAAATGTTTCGTTTATTTTCAATACTGTTCATAGGATTTACTTTGACTGGTTGTTTGGATCCAATGGAGCTGGCAAATGGTTCATCTCAAGTTTATTGGATTTCAAAATCAAAAAGTGAAAAAATTCCAATAAGAATGATGGAATCTGTTAACAATTACAGGATTGAAAATAACTTACGTCAAATCACGTTGAGTGAAGAATTGAGTAAAGTTGCTCGGGAGCATTCTAAAGATATGTATGATCAAGATAGAGCGTGGCATTTTGGATCTGATGGTTCTTCACCATTCGAGAGGGTGGCCAGATCTGGATTTTCTGGTCAATTAGTAGGAGAAAACATTTCAGAATCTTTTGAGAGTGATCTAGACACATTAGATGCATGGATGCAAAGTTCTGAAACTCGATCAATAATTTTGAGTCAACAGGCGGGTTTTATGGGGATTAGTTGGTATCAAGCCGAAGATGGTAAAATATGGTGGACGCAAATTTTTGCTAAATAGTTTTAAGGTAGAATATCAATAATCGTTCCCATTTTTACTAAGGCATATATTTCTTCAATATTTGAGTTAGAAACTGAAATACATCCCCAGGTCCAGTCTTTTTTTGGGCGTCTCCCAAAAAAACCTTCTCTTCCATGTATAAAAATATCCTTACCAGGAGATTTTCCAAGTTGCTTTGCTTCTGCTTTATCATTTTTATTTGGGTAAGAAATACCTAATGATAGATGATACGCACTCTTTGGATTTTTCCGATCGATGTAATACCTTCCCTCAGGAGTTTTTCCATCGCCTTCAATTTTTTTATCTCCAATTGGGGCAAATCCTAGATCAATATTATAACTTTTTACTGCTTTTTTGTTACTGTAGAGGTACATTTTTCTTGATTTTTTAAAGACAGCTATCCTGGTAATTTCAAAGGCATCATTTTTTTTAAACCAAGATGAGCAAGAAGATATTGTGGTGCTTAGAAGGCCTATTACAAGAGCTCGCCTTAGAAGCATTTTTTGATTTTTTTTCAATTTTAACCCTTACCCTTTACAGTGATAGATTTTCATTAGCAGTTTCTTTTGCAATTTGTGCCTTTGATTTTCTGCCTCTTTCTGTTTCTGATTTTAACTGCCCGCATGCTGCCATTATGTCTTCGCCTCGTGGCTTTCTAATGGGGCTAGAATAGCCTGCCTTATGAATAATATCTGCAAAAGCTCTAATTCTATTATTGCTTGAACGTTTATATGGAGCGCCAGGCCATTCATTAAAAGGTATTAAGTTTATTTTTGCAGGAATACCTTTTATTAATTCAATTAAACGTCTTGCGTCTTCATCGCTATCATTAATTTTATCTAGCATTACGTATTCAAATGTTATTCTTTCTGAGTTGGAAAGTCGTGGATAATCACGTAATGCTTGGAGCAATTTCTTGATATTCCACCTCTTATTGATTGGCACAAGTTTGTTCCTGACTTCATCTGTTGTGGCATGAAACGAAATGGCCATCATACAGCCGATTTCTTCACCAACTTTTGCAATTTCTGGTACTACTCCACTAGTTGATAACGTAATTCTTCGTCGCGAAAGCGCCACTCCAGATGGATCCATAGCTATATTCATAGCATCTTTAACTGAGTCAAAATTATATAGTGGCTCTCCCATCCCCATTAAAACAATATTGCTCAATTTTCTTGATTGGCCAACTAAATTATTTGTTGCTGTTGGCCATTCGCCTAAATCATGTCTTGCTATTAAAACCTGAGCAATTATTTCAGCACTATTTAAGTTTCTTACCAATTTTTGTGTGCCAGTGTGGCAAAATGAGCAGGTTAATGTACAGCCCACTTGGCTGGAAATACATAATGTTCCTCTATCGGTTTCTGGTATGAAAACTGTTTCAATTTCATGTCCTCCAGAAAGTCTTAAAAGATACTTTCTTGTTCCATCTTTTGAAACCTTTTTCTTGACTATTTCTGGTAGGCTGATTTGAAAATAATCTGAAATTAAACTTTGAATTTCTTTTGAGATATTACTCATTTTTGAAAAATCTGTTACGCCTTTTTGATACAACCATCCCCATATTTGATTAAGTCGCATATTTAAGTTTTTTTCCTGAATACCTGCTTTAAGCAAATGCTCTGAAAGTAATAGCTTAGGAAGGCCGATAATGTTTACTTTGGGATCAATAGCTGCATTTCGTGGAATTGTAATCACGTCGTTTATTAAAGGAGCCAGTGATGCCAACTATATATTCCTTATTTTTGTTATGGTTATTTATTCAATTAGATGTATTTACGTGCCACACCGTTTTTGTGCTTCCCCAAAGGCAGCTGAGAACCCTAAAAGGCTAAAAGTATCTTTAGTCGTAGTACCTTTTGATGAAACTCCCGAGACTAGTGCTTTTGCTCCCCGTCTTAAAGAATTCAATAGTTCTTCATTTTCTCTTGAGGATTTTGGCCAAGCCCATTCACCATCTGTTTGAGATAATATGTGTTCTGAAGACCCTATTGACACTTTTACTGAGGATCCACTTTTAAATGGATAACCACTGGTAAAAGAAATTTGCCCATAAATATTTTTTGCAGGTTCAAAAAGAGCAAATAATTGAATCTCTGATCTCTTAACTTTAACTGATTTGCCATTTCTGTATGCCTTTGTTCTACTTGGGGCAGAAACAATCCAACACTGAGTTGGATTGTTTTCTATAAAAACAGACCAATCTTGCTTGGAATCAACACGATTAGTAGAAAAAGTTTTTGAAATGGCTGGCACTCCAAAAAGGATCGTTATTACCGTTAAAACACTAAAATATCTTTTCATTAATAAAGTCTGCCTTGTTTTTTATATATTGTAATGCTGCGTATGTACTAAGTATAATGGATGAAATTTATAATTATCATACTTTAACTCAATTTTAATTAGTAATTCTAGTCCTAGAATGTTTTATTAACTTAAAATTACTATTTAAGGAAATTCTATGTCACTTGCTATCCCAATGGTTGAGGTCTTAAGAGGTGATTTTGTTGAATCAATACATTTTGGTCATGCGGTTATTTCAAACTCAAATGGCGAGATTATTGAAGCTTGGGGTGACCAAAATAGACTAACATTACCAAGATCATCTTCCAAAATATTGCAAGCCATACCCCTTGTTGAAAGTGGCGCTGCTAGAAACTATAATTTGAAAAGTGAGCATCTGGCATTGGCATGTGCATCACATCAGGGGTCGGAAATACATACAAATATTATTAAAAAATGGCTTAATGCAATTGATAAAACTGATAATGATTTACATTGTGGAAAGCAATTTCCTAGTGATCCGCTAGCGTATGGAGAATTAATAAAAAATAATTGCAAGCCCTGCCAATACCATAATAATTGCTCTGGAAAGCACGTGGGTTTTTTGACATTATCAGAGCATTTAAAGGGTGATCCAGATTACAATCAATTAGATCATCCTGTGCAGAAGGCCATTAAAAGCTGTTTTGAAGACTTGACACATACTGCAAATGCGGATTCTGCTATTGATGGGTGTTCTGCCCCAAATTTTGCATGTTCCTTGCATGGTTTGGCTCAATCTATGGCTATCATTTCTGAAGCAAATGAAATTAGCTCTTCAAGTAGGACTATAGCTACTTATAAATTGACTCAAGCTATGCTTGAGTATCCACATTTAGTTGCTGGTGAAGGGCGTGCTTGCACTGAATTGATGTTGGCAATGAATCAAAGAGTGGTTGTGAAAACTGGGGCAGAAGCTGTTTTTATCGCAATAATTCCTGAGTTGAAACTAGGTATCGCATTGAAAATAGAGGATGGTAACATGCGTGCCTCAGAGGCTGTAATAACAGAGTTATTAGTGCGTTATAATATGCTTGACCGAAAACATCCTATGGCAATAAAGCGATTAAAAGGACCAATAAGAAATTGGAATGACATCAAAACTGGAGAATATAGGATTTGTTTTTAATCAAAAGGAAATAAGCTGTTATTGTAAGTGCATATTTGGTATTAAAAATAAATCTGACTTTATCGTTAATTCGATATCAGTATATAAAATATTTTGATAATTTTTTGAGTATTCGTGCGTTACACATTCGTATCATAATTTAGGACTTACTTGATGAAAAATCGTTATCCGAGAAACATGTTGGGATATGGGCCAAGAATACCAAATTTTCATTGGCCAAATGGCTCGAAGATCGCGGTTCAGTTTGTGGTAAATTATGAAGAAGGTGGTGAAAACAATATTATTCATGGAGATAAAGGTTCTGAAGCATTTTTATCTGAAATAATAGGTGCTACATCGTGGCCAAACCAGCGTCACTGGAATATGGAGTCGATCTATGAATATGGTTCGAGGGTTGGATTTTGGAGGTTGGCCAACATTTTTCAAAAAGCTGATATTAGGCCGACCGTTTTTGGGGTGGCTACTGCTTTAGCGCGTTCGCCTGAACAAGTTGCAGCTATGAATGATATGGATTGGGAAATTGCAAGTCATGGATTAAAATGGATTGAGCACAAAGATATGTCAATTGTGGAGGAGCGTAAACAGATAAGGAAAGCTATAGCTCTTCATAAAGAGGTTACAGGCAAGGAACCCAAAGGATGGTATACTGGCAGATGCTCTATGAATACTGTGAATTTAGTAAGTTCAGAAAAGATCTTTAAATATGTTAGTGATGCATACGATGATGACTTGCCTTACTGGAGATCTCATAAAAACTTAGATCAATTAATAATTCCTTATACCCTAGATGTGAATGATATGAGGTTTGCATCGTTGCAAGGTTTTAATAGTGGAGATCAGTTTTTTACTTACTTGAAAGATACATTTGATTGCTTATATGAAGAAGGCCGCAATGGGCGGGCAAAGATCATGAACATAGGACTGCATTGCAGGTTGGCAGGAAGGCCTGGGCGTGCGCAAGCTTTACGTAGGTTTATTGATTATTGTCGTGATCATGAAAAGGTTTGGTTTCCAAAACGAGAAGAAATCGCAGATTTTTGGATCGAAAATAATCCACCTCTACCACTTGCTCGCCCATCTCAAATGGTTAGATCAGAGTTTTTAAATGCCTTTGGAGGAATTTTTGAAAATTCGCGCTGGGTAGCTGAACGAGCATTTGAGTTGGAACTAGGTCCTGCCCACGATACAGCGATAGGGATGCATTCGGCGCTATCTAGAAGTTTTAGGTCGGCAAGTAAGATCAAAAAACTGAAGGTTCTGAAGGCTCATCCTGATTTAGCCGGTAAATTGCTTATCTCAAATAATTTGACTGAAGCAAGTACTTCGGAGCAAGAGTCAGCAGAATTGGACAAACTTACAGAAGAAGAATTTTCTATTTTTTCCAATTTAAATCACAGATATTTTGAAAAGCATCGTTTTCCTTTTATCGTTGCTGTAAGGGATTATGATAAAAAGGGGATATTAAATTTATTTAGAGATCGCTTGGAAAATGATACAGAATTAGAATTTGATAGGGCTTGCGCTCAAGTGGAACGAATTGCTTACATAAGATTACAGGATATTCTACCATGACTGATTATTTTACACCTAAGGGAGGCCTTCCCTCGCAGAATATTATGCATACTGGACGTGCCATTTTTAAAGAAGCTTATGTTTTTATTCCCAAAGGGGTAATTACAGATATTGTTAGTTCAAGATTTCCAAATTGGCTAAATACGAGGGCATGGGTTCTTGCAAAACCCATGTCAGGCTTTGCTCAAACATTTTCACAATATATTATGGAAGTTAGCCCAAAGGGTGGTAGTGTGGAGCCAGATCCTGAACCAAATGCAGAGAGTATATTATTTGTTACAGACGGAGAGCTTGACTTAGAGTTGAATGGCGTAACCCATAAGATGAGTGAAGGTGGCTATGCTTATGTATCCTCAGAATCGAAATGGAAGATATTCAACAAATATAAAAAGACTGTTAGCTTTCATTGGATTCGAAAATACTACGAGCGAGTTGATGGTATTGATGTGCCAGGTTCATTTGTTACTAATGAAAAAGAAATTTTGCCAGGTGGATTGACGTCGGATCAAACAGATGGAATCTGGTCAACAACTCAATTTGTTGATCCAAATGACTTAAGTCATGATTGTCATGTCAATATTGTTAACTTTGAACCTGGTGGTGTAATACCTTTTGAGGAAACTCATGTGATGGAGCATGGTCTTTACGTGCTTGAGGGTAAAGCAGTTTATCGTCTAAATGAAGATTGGATTGAGGTTGAAGCTGGAGATTTCATGTGGTTACGATCCTTTTGTCCTCAGGCTTGCTATGCTGGTGGACCTGGTCGGTTTAGGTATTTGCTATATAAAGATGTGAATAGGCATCCACAACTAAAGCTGTGATCATGATTAGAGAAATAATTATTGAAAAATTAACAGCGAAAAAATTTAAGGATTTTGGTGATGTAGTGGAAACCAAAGATAATCCGTTGTTAATAAACCAAAATATGTGTGAACGTCATAATAACCTTGCATCACTGCAAGTATCTAACGGCGGAAAAACTGGTATCAGTATTTTTTCAAGTAGAAAGTATATACTGCCTTTCGAATTATCCTTAATGGAGCGACATCCATTGGGATCACAATGTTTCATCCCGATGTCAGTAGAACCATTTCTAGTGATAGTTTCGCCAGATAAAAATGGTCGGCCAGAAAGGCCATCAGCGTTTATTACCAATGGTCAGCAGGGAATTAATTATAAACAAAATGTTTGGCATAGCGTATTAACACCACTAGGGGAAAAGAATCTTTTTGCCGTGATAGATCGGATTGGATCTGGAAAAAACGTAGAAGAGTTTATTTTTGGTAAGCCCTGGATCGTAAAACTTAATAGGTAGAAATTTGAAAATATAATATTGCATTAATTAATGAAATGTTATGAACTAAAACGACTTTGCTAGGTATTGTTTTAAAAGATTGATTTGGAGAACTGTCATGGATGCTATTAATGAATTGCAGAAAATAGTCGGTTCGGAAAATGTGCTCTATGGTGAAAGTCTTGGACAATATGAAATCGATCCAAGTGGTAAGTATAATGGTTCATCATTAGCGGTTGTTAGGCCTCTCAATACTACTCAAGTTAGTGAGCTTGTAAAATTAGCAAATGAATTGAAAATGCCAATAATCCCTCAAGGAGGGAATACAGGATTGGCAGGTGGTTGTTTCGCTGGTGAAGGTGGCGATGCAATAATTTTATCATTGAATCGTATGAATAATATTAGAGAAATTAGAAGTGATGGAAGAATTGCGATTGTTGAAGGAGGAGTAATTCTATCTAAACTGCATGATGCTGCTGCTAAATATGATTTGATTTTTCCCTTATTTTTTGGGGCTCGTGGTTCTGCTATGATTGGAGGAAATTTAGCTACTAATGCAGGTGGTTCAAATGTTTTGCGTTATGGAAATACCAGAGATCTTGTCTTGGGAATTGAGGCAGTTATGCCCAATGGACAAATCGTTGATTTGATGTCGGAATTACATAAAGATAATTCTGGTTATAATCTGAAACATCTTTTAATTGGTGCAGAGGGTACGCTTGGAATTATCACTGCTGCTGTGGTCAAATTGTTCCCAAAACCAAAAGCGTATGCAACTGCGATAATCTCAATACCTGACTTAACTTATGCATTACCTATTTTGAACGAGCTTAATAAAATGACCAATAATTGTGTTGAGGCATTTGAGTATATGCCTGAAGAATATTTTAATGCGCTTTGTGAAAGATTTGAAGATATGCGGCAACCATTTACGAAGCCAGCTAAACATGCAGTTTTCTTGGAAATTGGAGCGATGTCGCAGGAAGATGCTATGCCAGATAAGAATGGAAATATCCCAATTGAGGCCAAGGTAGAGAATTTATTTGCCGATTGGCTGAAATCAGGTGAAATTTTAGATGCAGTTATTTGCAAGTCTGAAGCGCAAAGATCAGAAATGTGGGAAAGAAGAGAAAGAGCTTACGAAGTAGGGCTGTTGAAAGGAGTACCGGTGGCTTGTGACGTTTCGGTGGCCATTGATAAGGTACATGATTTTTTAACTACTGTAAAAAGTAGAGTTTATTCGTTAAATCCAAATTCTGAAACCTTAACAGTTTCTCATTTGGGAGATGGAAATTTGCATTTTACCGTGTGGATGGAGCCCAAAACAAAAGGAATGGGAACCCTAGAAGATCGAGAGAAAGTAACAGAAGTTATAGAAGAGACAGTATTAGAATTGGGAGGAAGTTTTTCTGCAGAACATGGAATTGGATTAGCTAAATTGTCATCTATGTCCCGTCGCAAAGATCCAAATGCTATCGAAGTGATGAGAAGCATAAAAATGGCCTTAGATCCTAACAATATCATGAATCCTGGTAAGGTTATTCCTGCGAGATTAAGCTAACACCATTTACTTGAACCTTAGAAAAAATCTTTTCCAATTTTTCTTTTTAAAATATTTCCAACTTCTTTACCAATGTTAAAATTGTCCGAAATGTGGCCACTTTTTTTATGAGCAATTTTTTCAGTGCCATCTACTTTTAATACTTCTCCTTTTAAGGTTATTTTATTGTCATCGATGATAGCTAAGCCTGCAATTGGAGTAGCGCAGGAGCCATCTAAAATTTCTAACATCGCTCTCTCAGCCTGTGCCATTATCATTGTAGGTATGTGATTAATGTCTTTTAATAAACTTTCGATGTAACCATCTTCAATCCGGCGTTCGACTCCAATTATTCCTTGCGCTACTGCTGGGAGCATCTCTGATATTGATATTGGTCTAGAAGTAAGTTTTTTTAGGCCAAGCCGTTTTAATCCCGCCATTGCTAAGAAGGTACAATCAGCTACCCCCTTATCGAGTTTATCTAATCGGGTTTGAACATTTCCACGAAATTCAACAACTCTCACTCTAGGCATTAAATTTAAGATCTGAGATTTTCTGCGTAAAGATGAGGTGCCAACAATATGGTTCTCACTTAAGCTTGACAGTCCCTCTATCTTATTTGAAACGAATGCATCACGAGGGTCTTCTCTTTGCAGAAAGCAATCAATTACTAGGTTAAGGGGCTGTTTTGTTGGCATATCTTTCATAGAATGCACTGCTATATCTATTCTTTTTTTTGATAAAGCTTCCTCTATTTCTTTTGTAAAAAGGCCTTTTCCACCAATACTACCCAAGGGCTGGTCAACTATTTTATCACCAGTAGTTTTTATTATAATAATTTCAAAATTGCTTTCCCTTAAATTATGGGCTTTAGCTAGCAGGTTTTTAACTTCACACGCTTGTTTGAGAGCTAAAGGTGATCCACGAGTTCCAATGCGAATAAGGTTATTATTAGAGCTGATATTAGATTTCATATCTTTAATTACAATTGCTTTTAATAAACAGCAATGCTTTTTAAGGATAGAATTTATTGACAGTTTAGGCTTCAGGCGTCATTTGTCATTTAACTGGAGCACTGGAATGACAGAAGAAAAATTGTTAATAAAAGCATTGGAGGGTAAGACTAACAGCAAACCTCCTGTCTGGCTGATGAGACAAGCTGGTAGATATCTGCCTGAATATCGTGCCACTCGAGCAAAAGCAGGTGATTTTTTATCATTGTGTTATAATTCTGAATTGGCTGCCAAAGTTTCTCTTCAGCCAATTGATAGATTCAATTTTGATGCGGCTATTTTATTTGCAGATATTCTTCTAATACCACAAGCACTTGGTGTTCAGTTGAAGTTTGTAGAAGGAGAAGGGCCACGTTTATCTACAATAAATACTCAACGTGAGCTGAACAATTTAAGGCCTGTTGATGAAATTGATGCTACTTTACTGCCTGTTTATGAAACAGTTAGGATTTTGAAATCAAGATTACCTAATCATGTTGCACTTATAGGCTTTGCTGGTGCACCGTGGACTGTCGCTACCTACATGATTGCTGGAAAGGGGACTGTCGATCAATCACCCGCTCATAATTTACTGAAGCATAATAATATTGTGTTTGAAGGTTTATTGGAGAAAATTACAGCGGCGACCATTAATTATTTATTAATGCAAATAAAATCTGGGGCAGAAGTAATTCAAATTTTTGATAGTTGGGCAGGTTCGCTGAATAGGACAGATTTTGAGAAATATTGTATAAAGCCAATAAACACGATCATCTCGAGTTTGAAAAAGATCTATCCAAGAATCCCAATAATCGTGTTTCCAAGAGGAGCTCAACAGCGATATTTGGGGTTTGCAAAAAAAACTGGAGCTCAATCAGTCGCTGTGGATCAGAACATTTCATTGGAATTTATGAAAATGTTACAATTGGAAACTTGTGTTCAAGGAAACTTAGATCCTACGCTCATGGTTAAAGGTGGAAATGAACTGATTGATGCTACTAAACGGCTTAGAGATGAGATGGCGGGAGGTCCACATATTTTTAATTTAGGACATGGGATAACACCAGATGCTTGTCCAAAGCATGTAGAGTTAATGCTTAGGGTATTAAGAGATTAAAATAAATGTGTGGAAAGCTATTATAACCATTTTGCGTGCGGTGGGAGACTCATTAGAACAGCATCTGGATCATGGCCTGTAGCTAGCCCAAATTTTGTGCCTCTATCATAAATCAAATTATATTCTGCATATAGGCCACGATGTAGTAACTGTTTTTCTTTTTCGTTAGGCCCCCATTTAAGATTTTTCTTTTGTATTATAATGTCGGAAAATGCTGGGATAAAAGTGCGTCCAACATCTTGCGTAAACGAAAAATCATTTTCCCAATCTCCAGTATTATGTTCGTCAAAAAAAATACCACCCACACCACGGGTACGTTTTCGGTGTGGAATATAAAAATATTTATCTGCCCACATTTTATAATCTGGATAAAATTTTGAATCGTGAAAGTCACATGTTTCTTTCAGTGCTGCATGAAACTTTTTAGTATCTTCTGGATCTTCGATGCATGGATTTAAATCGATACCTCCTCCAAACCACCAGGCATCCTCAGTCCAAAACATTCTAGTATTCATATGAATCGCTGGCAAAAATGGACTTTTCATGTGTGCAACAACAGAAATACCAGACGCCCAAAAGTATGGATTACTTTTTAAGTTAGGTAAGCGCTTCGTCTCAGTCATCACTTTAACAGCCGTTTCACTTAGCTCACCATAAACCGTTGAAATATTCACCCCTACTTTTTCAAACAAGTGACCATCACGCATTATTGCCATTTCACCACCACCTAAATCAGCATTGTCTCGGGAAGGGCGATGCGTTTTTCGTTTTTCAAACTTAACCTTACCAACATTGGAATGTTTGTCATCTGATTCACCATGTTCCAAGGCTTCGAATTTTGAGATGATTTCGTTTCTCAATTGCCAGAACCAAGAACTCACACGCTTTTTTTCAATTTCCATCATATCTATAAACTGCACTTTTGACTGAATCTATGATTACGTTTTAGCATCAAGCAAATTGTATTGCTACGACATAACTGCAGGATGTAAATAAGCTTGACCTTCTAACAAATCAAGCAGAAGTCTTATTTATGAAACAAGATATAAATAATCGGCTTGGCCTAATATGGATTTTGATATCTGTTTTTTTTGCCAGTATTATGGCTATATCTGTGAAAGAATTAGGGCAAATATTTGATAGTCGGTTGCTAGTCCTTTTCAGAGCTTTTTTGTTAACAATCTTTTTAGTTATTCCAATACTTTTTATTCCTAATATTCGAAGCCAACTTAAATTTTCAAAGCCTAAGTTACATATATTTAGAGGTATTTTAATCGCAGTTTCAACACATTTGGGATTTTATACTTTAACTAAGTTACCAATTGCGACCACAACTGTGCTATTTTTTACTGCCCCAATTTTCGCAACAGTTTTGTCAATTTATATTAATAAAGAAAAAGTTGGTTATCGTAGATGGTTTGCAGTCTTGGTAGGTTTTTTAGGAGTAATTATTATACTAGAACCAGGTTTTGATGGCACGTTTTTTGCTATGTTAAGTGCTCTATGTAGTTCATTTCTTTTCGCTGGGGCATTAGCTTTCTCTCGCACTATTGTTTCAGCAGATGGGGTAATTTCAACTTATGTATCTTCAGTTTTCATAACATTTTTGGTAAGCATTCCGTTAACCTTTACACATTTTAATAATACTTTTGTTGCTCTAACCTCTATTTATATTTTTAGTCTTATTATTTTATTAGCGGTAACTTCATTTATTCGTGGAATAGGTGATATGCAGGCTTATAGATATGGAGAAGCAGCGATCTTGGCGCCATTTACATATCTTAGATTGATTTTTGTTGGAATTATTGGATACTTTATGTGGGATGAGGTTCCTACAGTTATTACATTGCTTGGTGCTTTAACCATTATTGGTTCCGCTTTATACATCGGACATAGAGAGACAAGGCATAAATAGTTTCTTATTGAAAAGTCATATAAGCCTGAGTAAAATAGTAAACTAATAACTTCACAAATTACATATGGAAGATCTAATTATGCTGAAACCTAACCCTCAAGTAGTAGAATTTCTTTTGTCCAGAAGATCTCGCCCAGCCAAAACTTTGGTTGGTCCAGGCCCAACTGATAAAGAATTAAAAGTACTTTTAACAGCTGCTGCTCGTACTCCTGATCATGGAAAATTAGAGCCTTGGAGATTTATTGTTTTTCAGGGAGCTGCTTTTTCGCGGCTAATAAAAATTATAGATAGTCGGGGGAAAGAACTAGAGCTTGAGCATGAAAAAATACTTAAAACCTGTACCGCATTGAAAACAGGCGCTGTTATGGTTGCTGTAGTTTGCTCACCTAAAGACTCAAAAAAAATACCCGAAATAGAGCAAGTATTATCAGCTGGTGCAGTATGTTTGAGTTTGCTGAACATGGCCCTAGCCAGTGGCTGGGGAGCAAATTGGTTAACAGATTGGATTTCTCGGGATAAAAAGTTTTTGAAACAAGGTTTAGGTTTGGATGATCATGAGTTTGTTGCTGGCTATATACATTTAGGCTCTGAAAGTACCGTTCCGCCAGAAAGACCAAGACCAAATATGGACGCAATTACTACATGGATAGAGGATTGATCTTTATCGTGTGATATCTAAGATCGATTAAAAAATGCAATATCTTGTACTCGAATTAACCCCGATGTAATGACAAAAATTAAAGCTATCCAAAGAACCAAAGATATTATTGTAACATAAATTGTTTTCTTTTTAAGCTGAGGACGAGAAGGGGCTGATGCCGGAGTGCCTGGAACAATCTTTCCGTCTTCCCCTTGGCTTTTTATTTTTAATGGAAGTATTATGAATAAACACATAAACCAAATTACGGCAAAAAGTACTAATGCTGCGCTTATAGTCATTTTGTAGCTTCTTCTAGTTCAATCAAGCAGCCGTTAAAATCTTTTGGATGCAAGAATAACACAGGAAGACCGTGAGCTCCAATTTTTGGCTCACCGCTGCCTAAAATACGAGCGCCTTCAGAAATTAGTTTATCTCTGGCCTTTATAATATTTGAAACTTCGTAACAAATATGGTGAATGCCACCACTCGGGTTTTTCTCAAGGAAATTTGTTATTGGACTATTTTTGCCCAATGGGTATAGAAGCTCAATTTTAGTGTTTGGTAGATTTATAAACACCACAGTTACACCGTGATTTGGTTCATCTTGTGGATCACCAACAATCGCGCCTAACGTCTCTTTATATTGTTTTATGGATGCATCAAGATCTGGAACTGCTATTGCAATATGATTTAATCTACCAATCATAATTTCCTCCTTAAAATATTATTAGGTTTACAAGCCTAACGATAAAAAATTAATTTTTTTTCTTTTTTGTGCTCTTCTTCTTTTTTCCCTTTTTCCCAGGTTTGGACATACGAGCTTCAAGTAATTCTAAAGCTTTTTCTAAATTAACAGTGCCTGGATCAATTTCTTTAGGTATTGTAGCGTTTACTTTTGCCCATTTTACGTATGGACCATATTTCCCATTCATAACATCCACTGGACCACCTTTATCAGGGTGTTCACCTAGCTCATGGATAGGTTTGGCTGTAATTCCCCGACCGCCACGGCTAGCAACCTTTTCTGCTAATAATTGAACTGCGTGGTTCATACCTACTGTAAATACCTCTTCAATTGTTTGTAGATTAGCATTAGTTCCACCTCGTTCTGATGTGCTTTCAGCATGTTTAAGGTACGGACCAAAACGCCCAATATTAGCCCAAATCATGATACCATCCTCTGGATGTGCTCCAATTTGACGAGGAAGGGATAATAAGCGCAGTGCTTGTTCCAAATCCACTTCGGCTGGATGCCATTCCTTTGGGATGGATTGTCGGGGTGGTTTGGTTTCATCGATAAGTTCGCCGCGTTGCACATAAGGGCCGAAGCGACCCTTAAATACATATATTTTATCATCTCCGTCAGTGCCTAAATGTTTGCCATCGATGGGGATACCACTTATATCCTCTGCACCTGGTGGGCCAAAAGCACGTGTAAATCTACACTCTGGGTAATTTGAACATCCAATGAATGCACCACCAGATCGAGCTGTTCGCATCGATAGTTTACCATTGCCACACACTAGGCAAACCCGAGGATCTGAACCATCTTCAGTTGTAGGGAATAAATGTGGAGCTAAAACTTCATTAATTTTTTCTAAGACTTCAGTAATTCGTAGATCTGCAGTTTCCGCTATCGCTGTTGAAAAATTATTCCAAAAGTTCTCTAACACTTTTTTATAATTAAGTTTACCAGCCGAAACTAAATCTAGTTCTTCTTCCAAACCTGCAGTAAAATTATAACCTACATATTGTCGAAAGTAGTTTTCTAAAAAAGCAGTGACCAGTCTACCTTTGTCCTCTGGGTGCAACCTTCCTTTTTCCTTTCTAACATAATCTCGTTCCTGGATGGTTGTAACTATTGACGCGTATGTTGATGGCCTGCCTATTCCTAACTCTTCCATTTTCTTCACGAGAGTTGCTTCAGTATAACGTGGAGGTGGTTGCGTAAAATGTTGATTTGGGGTTATATTTTCTTTTGTTAATGTGTCTCCGATAGACATCTTTGGTAAACGCTTATCATCTTCGGTTGATGATACCTCATCTTTGCCTTCTTCATAAACTTTTAAGAAACCCTCAAACCTTACAACTTGTCCTGTTGATCTTAGGCCTACTTGCTCATCAGATGAGAAGATTTCAATTGTTGTTCGTTCCATTTTCGCTGAAGACATTTGACTTGCGATTGTTCTTTTCCAGATTAAATCATAGAGCTTAATCTGATCTTGCTCCAAGTGGCTCAATTTGTTTTTGTCTACAGCTAGCTCTGTGGGTCTGATACATTCGTGCGCTTCCTGAGCATTTTTTGTCTTATTCTTGTAAATTTTTGGAGTTTTTGGAACAAATTGATCGCCATATTTACTTCTTATTAAATCGCGAGCCGCTGTAATAGCTTCAGGTGCCATATCAATCCCATCTGTGCGCATATATGTAATGTGCCCTGATTCATATAATCTTTGAGCAACAGACATTGTTTGTTTTGCACCAAATCCAAATTTACGGCTCGCTTCTTGCTGAAGTGTTGACGTCATGAATGGAGGTGCTGGGTTTCGACTGATAGGCTTTGCGTCAAGTGATGTAACTAATAAGTCACGAGAGCTAACAGCCTGAACAGCTAATTCAGCTGCTTCTTCAGTTTTTATATCAAACTTCTCTAATTTTACCCCACCAAGTACTATTAATCTGGAATCAAAACTAACACCCCTTGGTGTGGTTAACGTTGTATTAATAGTCCAGTATTCTTTAGATTTAAAAGATTCGATAGCCATTTCGGCCTCGACTATTAAGCGCAGACACACAGATTGAACTCTTCCAGCTGATTTAGCACCAGGTAACTTTCGCCATAATACTGGTGAAAGATTAAATCCTACCAAATAATCCAAAGCTCTGCGGGCTAAATAAGCTTCAACCAGTTCCATATCAATTTTTCTTGGAGAGGCCATTGCTTGAGTAACAGCTGATTTAGTTATAGCATTAAATACAACCCGTTTGACTTCGGTACTTTTATTTATAATTTTTTTCTTTATAAGAGCTTCTTCTAAATGCCAGCTTATTGCTTCACCTTCACGATCAGGATCAGTTGCCAGAATTAAACTATTATCTTCTTTTAAAGCATCTGAAATCGCGCTTATATGTTTCTTAGACCCGGTTGATATTTCCCACAGCATCTTAAATTGATCTTCTGGATCAACTGACCCGTTTTTTGGTGGCAAATCTCTTACATGACCATATGAAGCCAAGACAACATAATCAGATCCAAGATACTGGTTAATTGTTTTAGCTTTTGCCGGACTTTCTACAACTACAACTGGCATTGAACTTTCCTTATACGAGTCAAAAATCAACAATCACGTAAACGCGGAAAATGAGTTGTATCAGGGGTGATTGTCAATAACTTATATTCTTTTCTTTAAATTATTTTAATTAACCAAAAAATTTTCTAGCAGGTAACGCTTGTGAGAGGTTTATGTTTTTTATATTGAATCCATTTTCATTTTCATTTTCTGATATAGTTTCTAATATGTATCCATCTGGTCTTATTAAGGCTTCAGCAATATTATTATTTCTTAACCAAGCTTTCACATTAGTTGAGGTAAATCTACCTTTTTGCTTTTTTAATGAGTAAAAGCCGTTTGGACTCATATCATCAGATTTTTTTAATTCGCTTAACAAAAATTGAGGGGCCAATTGTCCTTCAATATTCGATCTTTTTCCCAAACCTGGTCCTAATGAAGGCCAAATAGAATCCATTTTGGTGGTTTCTTGTTGAGTTTTGCTGGTTTGATTAATTACTTTCCCTAGGCGCACAGTTAAATCGATAAACTCCCTCACATTGGGAGATCTTTCACTTTCGTAGGTTTCTAGGATACTTTTATTTATGCCATTTAATACAGCTGTTAACTTCCACGATAAATTTGCGACATCCCTTATTCCGGCACACATCCCTTGTCCCATAAATGGCGGCATCAAATGTGCTGCATCGCCAGCTAAAAATATGTTTCCTGCCGACCATTTTTTTGCGAGAGAGGATTTAAAAGTATAAATTGCCGAACGTTCTATTTTAGCATCTGCTGGTGATATCCACTTTTTTAACCTCTCCCAAACGTCATTTGGCGTAATTTTTGTAAGCTTATGATCTTTTAGTCTCATTTCCCATCGCCGTCTGTTTCCAGTGCCCCTTACGTAGGTCATTGGTGAGTCTGGATCACAAATTTGAACGGTATGGTCTCCTAAATCAGGACGATCATTTTTCAATACAAGATCAATTACAAGCCATCGCTGCTTAAAGCCAAGATCCATTAATTTTTCACCTATTAACTCCCGAACAGCAGATTGTGCCCCATCACAACCAACGACAAATTGACTAATATGCTTTTCGCCTGATGTTAGTTCGATGGTAACATTTTTTCCATTGTCACTTACTTTTTGCACCTCTGAATCATAATAAGTTTGAATATTGGGAAACCTTTTTAGGCCATTAAGCAATGCTGTTTCCAAATCTGGTTGGTGAAATCTGTAACTTTCATACCATGCCATAGGACCAATGTCCTGGGAACGAGACCAATCGATTAAGGTATGTGACTTTAAATCTTTAAATAGCATACCTTTATTTACTAGAGAGGAACTAGTTATTTCTGAGCTAAGTCCGATTGACTGGAAAACTCTCATGACTTCCCCATCAAAATGAACTGCCCGTGGGAGTGCATAAGGTTGGTTTTGTTTTTCAAATATCGATACTGATACGCCTCTGTTAGCTAAAAGGTTAGCTAATGTGGCTCCAGTTGGGCCCATTCCAACTATTGCTATTTCAGAACAGTTATTCAAAGTTCTTCTGTTTTGGTTCCAGGAACCTTTTCGCCTTTGATGTTAATATGTGTGCCGTCTATACCAATCTTTGCTAGCGCCCAGAAGATTTCAACTCGGTGGCCATCTGGATCTAATATGTAAATAGCTTCATTTTCTCCCCATGAACCATCCCCTGAAGAGACATAACCACTATGAACTACCGGCCCACGTACTACTTCAATTGAATTTTCATTAATGATGCTTACCACTTTTAACCAATCATCTCTTGTGTCGCATTCTAGAGCAAAATGATGGAATGATGGAGGGCCATCTAAGTCATCTTCTGGTCTTGAAGGTCTCTTGCGATATTTTTTTTTGGGATTGTGTACTAAAACGAGCTCGTGGTGAGCATCACCTAATCGCATAAACGTTAATTCAACCGGAATTGCTGGCACTTCAAAAGCCTTGTGTCGCTCAGTCAACTTAAAGCCCAAGATTTTTCTATAGAATTCTATGGATTTATCAGTATTGCTCACTTCCATAGAAAAATGTTGCATTCTAGCTATAGCGCCATGTTTCACAATATTCTCCACAAATTAAATTTGTGTTTTAATAGATGGTAATGATCTAATTTGCAAAATTAAATTCTGATAAATGGTTGTAAAATTTTTGGCAACCAATTGTTGAATACTAGAGGAGCTTGAGTGGCTACAAGACATATGCATAGTTCGCCTGGATCTGCTTTTGGAGTATGGGTTAACTTGTCATCACCAATCTCAATATCTCCACGTTCAAAATGGGCTACCTCATCTGAAAAAGCGCCCTGTAAAACCATAGTCATCTCAAGTCCCTTGTGACTATGGTCAGGTAACTCCATACCTGCTGGAATTGATAATAGTCTCGCACTCGCATCCTTGTTGTTAAATAAAATCGATTGCTTTATGCCTCCACCAATCGGTTTCCACTTTATTTCATCTTCGCTATGTCCAATGTAATTTTTGAGAGGATTAGGATATATGCTTTTGGAACTTTTTTCTGTTTCAAGAATTTTTTCGTTTGAATTCGATATCAATTCCATTGTTTTTAAAAAACTATCCTCATCCACGTCTATCTTCTCTTGGTTTGTAAGAATAGCCCCGCCTACTGCGTCTAAAGCTTCTACTTCTACTCTACATTTATCGCAGAGTGAAATGTGGCATGCAACTATAATACTGAAAGCTTCGGGCAATGTGCCCGTCGAATATGCAACTAAAATCTCATTTGGAATATGGTGTTTTGCTTCAATCATATTTCTTTACCTAACTCTTTTCTCAAACGCTCTATAGAAAGCCTGATGCGGGATTTGACCGTTCCTAATGGCAAATCGGTTAACTCCGATATTTTAGAATGACTCAAATCTCCGTAAAACGCTTTCTCAATTAACAATCTTTGTTTCTTAGGTAGCTTTGATACAGCAAAAGCCAAGTTTTTTTGTTCTTCTTGAAGAATCAAGCTTTCACTTGGATCATCCTGCTTGCTTTCCATCCATGGTAAATCCTCTGGCTCAGGGCGCCTAATTTTTCTGATAGCATCTAATTGCTTGTTTCGAGCAATCGTAAATATCCATGTGGCAGCACTGGCTTTTGTAGGGTCAAACATATGCGCCTTTTGCCACACTGACGCCATAGCTTCTTGCATACATTCTTCTGCCTGACTAACTGAACCTCCAGATTTTAGAAGGAAGGATTTAATTCTAGGGCTAAAATAGTTGAATAATTCTCTGAACGCGTGAACGTCGCGATCCTCAGACAATTTCTTAATACAATTAGACCAATTATCGGCGAAAGATTTGTTCATGTAAGTCGTATTATTCTTTTCTTTTGCATTAATCAAATGCGAAAAACTTAATTGAAATGAACGTAGTTTAAAGTCAGATGGTATGACAAATTGAATTTGCATACAATAATAACGCTGGGTCGCAACTATTGGATCATGATTAAAAATATGATCTAATATCACAAATTGAGAGTATAAACGTAAAATAAAAAGGTATTATTGGTTGAAAGATTTTAATAGTAAAAAAATGAAAATAGCAATTGTAGGTGCTGGAATATCGGGCCTTGGATGCGCTTACTTACTTTCGAAACAGAATGAAGTAAAATTATTTGAAGCTTCAACTAAAATAGGTGGCCATGCTCGAACTATTTTAGCAGGAAAAAATTCCGATACTGCTGTTGATACTGGGTTTATAGTTTTTAATTATGAAAATTATCCTCACTTAACAAAAATGTTTGAAGAGTTGGACGTCCCAGTCAAAAAAAGTGATATGAGTTTTGCCGCTTCAATCGGTAATGGTGCAATAGAATATGGCATGAGTAGCTTAAATATGATGGCAGCACAGCGAAGAAATGTTATCAGGCCAAAATTTTGGAATATGATGAGAGACATCATGCGTTTTAATGAAACGGCACTCGACCTTTCCCGTGATCCAGATACACCTCTAGATGAATTTCTCGATAGCATGAGAATGGGAGAGTGGTTTCGGAATTATTATTTTTTACCAATATCTGGCGCTATTTGGTCTTCGTCGCCAGAGCAGATGAAAAGGTTTCCAGCAAAGTCACTTGTGCAATTTTTTGATAATCATTCACTTTTATCATGGAATACAAACCAATGGTATACGGTTGACGGTGGAAGTGAGCAATATGTTTCGAGAATGGCTGCTGCGATAGATCGATATGGTGGTACCATTAGAGTAAAGTCGAAGGTGTCCGGAGTCAGGCGTGTTAATGGAAAAGCTCTTGTGAAAACTGAAAATGGAGATTGGGAAGAATTTGATCAAGTAATTTTCGCATGTCATTCAGATCAAGTGCTACCTATACTAGCCGATGCGACAGCTGCCGAAAATTTAATTATAGGATCAATAAAGTATCAAAAAAATAAAGCTGTGATGCATACAGATATTAATCAAATGCCTAAACGAAAGCGTGCTTGGGCATCCTGGGTTTATAAAAGCAAAGCTATGCAACCCGATCCAAAGGTTGGGATAACTTATTGGATGAACTCTTTGCAATCATTACCTACTGAAGAACAAATATTTGTCTCTTTGAATCCTTCTCCAGACATAAATGAAGATCTGATCTATGATGAAAAGATATTTGAACATCCGATTTTTGATCGACAAGCCTTTGAGGCTCAGGAAAAATTGAAATCAATTCAAGGTCAAAATTCCACATATTATTGTGGTGCTTGGACGAGATATGGATTTCATGAGGATGGCTATCTTAGCGCTGTCAGGATTGCTGAGAAAATTATAGCGATTGACAAAAAGTTGGCCGCCTAAATGTTGGAATATGTAAAGGCCAAAACTTATCATTCGAGAAAGGGTAAAATAAGGAATTCATTTTCTTATGGTGTGGATTATCTCCTATTAGGGGATGAAGAAAGACACACTGTAAAAGGATTTTCGCATAACAAGTTAAATTTTTTTTCAATCTTTGACACGGATCATGGTGGCGAAATAGGACGAGGAAAAGGCCATGCTTGGGCACGGGCGATACTAATAGAGAATGAAATTAACATCACTGGCTTGCGTATAAGTTTATTGGCTCAACCAAGAATGTTTTTTTCAAAATTCACACCAGTTAGCTTTTGGCTTTGTTTCGATGAAGAAGTTAAATTGAGAGTGGTTATTGTTGAAGTGAATAATACATTTGGGGATAGACATAACTATCTCTGCTACAATGATGACCTAAGTGAAATTAAGACTAACAGCATTTTAACGAGCAAAAAACTGCTTCATGTATCTCCTTTCCAACCAATGTTGGGGGATTATAAGTTTTTATTTGATATCGATGATAAACACATATCAATACGAATTGAGTATGCGCATGAAAGTGGCGGAGTTATTGCTACTCTTGAAGGTAATCGTCGAGTCCTCACTTCTAAATCAATTTTGGTAGCGTTACTTAAAAGGCCTTTTGGTTCCATAAGAGTATTAGCCTTGATCCATTTTCAAGCAATAAGACTTTGGATCAAGAAAGCTCCTTTTAAATCTCGTCCAAAACCATCTTCAAAAGCGGTGAGCCGGTGAGTAATAAAACTGCTTTGAGTAATTATGGTGGGCATTGGAGATATGCTTTTTTTGCTGCACCACTGGCTGCTATTGGAATACCGATTTACATTCACGCTCCAAAATATTTATTGGATACCTATGGCTTCTCACTAACAGCTCTTGGAATAATTTTTCTTGGGTTACGTTTGATCGATGTTATCCAGGATCCATTTTTAGGCAAGTTGGCACAGCTGATTGGAAAATATAGACAGCTTTCAATACTATTTTTTATTTTTCTGTTAATATCTAGTCTTTGGTTTTTTTTTGCTGTTGAGCCATTCTTTAATACATTTGCATATGTCTGCCTAACATTATTTTTTATGTTCACGGCGTTTTCTTATATCAGCATCTGTTTTTATGCTCAGGGAATAAAGTTTGTTGAAGCGCAGTCTGATCGATCACATTCACATTTGTCGGCTTGGCGAGAAACGGGTGCTTTAATTGGAATTATTACTGCGTGTCTTTTACCGAGTGCCTTGGAGTACTTGAATGTCGATCCTATGAGGGGTTTTGCTTTTGTTGTTATTTTACTTTTAATTATAGCATATTTTGTGATGAAAGGTTCGTGGAATTATGGTACAAAAGACCCAGTTAAAGACTATACCATATTTTTATTATTGAAGGACAAAACCACACGAGGTTTTCTTATTTTGTCGTTCTTAAATGCGAGCCCAGTAGCAGTAACATCAACACTCTTTTTGTTTTTTGTTGAAGCCCGTTTGCGAATGCCTGAATTAGCGGGTCTATTTTTGATAACATTCTTTGTTGGTGCAGCCATCTCTGTGCCTTTTTGGGGTAAATTAACGTCTAAATATGAATTAAAATTTGTACTTTCTATTGGTATGACGCTGGCAATTTTGACATTTATGTTTACTTGTTTAATTGGGCCTGGAAATTTCCCCGCTTTTTTTATAATTTGTATTATTTCAGGAGCATGTCTAGGTGCTGATATGTCTATTTTGCCAGCCATGTTTGCGAGGCACGTAGCTAAAACTAAATTTGATAATTCTGTAGCTTTTGGAGTATGGAATTTCTTCAATAAATCAACACTAGCAATTTCAGCTGGGTTAATTTTACCTGCTTTAGCTGCCACGGGATTTCACAGTGGCACAAATCATTCGAACACTCAGTTATTAAGTTTGACAATCTTATATTGTTTTGTGCCGTGTATACTCAAGATTATTGCGTTATTGACCTTAAATTTTGGACCTATTGAAAGGAATAAGAATTGACTTGGATACTATATATTGTGACTTTACTATCGCTTTTCAGTTTTATTAAAATCAATTTCTTTTCTTTTAAAAATCAGAAAATAGCGGACTTCAATAATGATATTCAGATTTTTGACATAAGAAAGATTTTGAATGGTAATATGGTTGCTGAGGGAATGATTTATGGTGTGTCAGGCCAACTATCTAGTACATTCACAGCACGTTTTAATGGGGCATGGGATGGTAATCTGGGTAGTTTCACTGAAGAATTCAATTTTTCAACTGGCAAAGAGCAACTAAGAAAATGGAATTTAAGTATTGATAATGATGGAAATATTGTTGGGACAGCAGATGACATAATCGGAAAAGCCACTGGCAAACAAATTGGATCTGCTGTCAAATTAAATTACAAGCTAAGGTTGTCGGATGATTTGGGGGGGCATGTAATTTCAGTTGTTGATTGGATGCACCTTTTGGAAAATGGTACTGTATTCAATCGATCAGAATTTAGAAAATATGGAGTGAGAGTAGGAGAATTGGTTGCTACTTTTAGGAAAGAGCTATGACATCGCTGTCCAATAAAACCTATTGGTTGATAGGTGCCAGCGACGGAATAGGGTATAGCCTCGCTAAAAAAATGGATGAATTGGGCGCGTCACTTGTAATTTCCTCCAGAAATAGGGAGGGATTGGAACAATTGGGCAATTCACTTAAGAACAACGCGCGAATTGTTACTTGTGATGTGACTGATCTTGATAGCGTTAGCACAGCTTTTTCATCTATTGGTAATATTGATGGATTGGTTTACATGGCGGGATATTATGCTCCAATGTACACTCATGATTGGAATCATGACGAGGTGTTAAAAATTGCTGATACAAATTTTATGGGAGCCCTTCGCGTATTAGGCGTCTGTTTGCCTGATTTTATTAAAAGAAATGAAGGTCATATTGTAATTGTTGGTTCATTAGCTGGTTTTACTGGCTTGCAAGGTGCGATTGGATATGGTGCAAGTAAAGCAGCATTAATGCACCTTTCTGAAAATTTAAGCGCAGACCTTTATAGGACAAATGTAAAAGTACAATTGTTTAACCCTGGGTTTGTTAAGACCAAACTAACTTTGAAAAATAAATTTTTTATGCCGTTCATAATATCAACAGAAAAAGCAGCGATAATAATCGCAAATGGAATGTTAGGAAGTAGGCGCGTAATTAATTTTCCTTGGTTCTTCTCCTTGGTTTTTAGAATTGGAAGGATTTTACCAAAAAAATACCTAATTTTTGGAAAAAGATAATTAATAATTTAATATTATTAAATGTGATCACAAAATAACTGTTTAAAATAATTTATATTGACAATTGTATTTTTGTGATCACATATAGATTTAATGGCAGAAGAAGCAAAAATAAATGAACCGTCATTCCAAGATCGGATTTATCGAGAATTACGACAAAAAATAATGCTAGGGGACTTAACTCCAGGTCAATCACTGACTTTAAGAGGTGTGGCTGAAAGTTATGAAGTGTCTATGACCCCTGCGAGAGAGGTATTAAGGCGATTGGCTGCTGAGGGTGCACTGATTGTTACAAATACAGGGCGATTTATGACGCCTATTTTATCTAATGATAGATTGGAAGAATTGGCTGCCTTAAGGGGTTTGCTTGAGCCAGAAATAGCAGCAAGAGCATTACCTCGAGCTCATTTAACCCTAATTGACAGATTGCAACTAATTAATAGCCGCATTTCTCAAGCAGTTATCCAAAAAGAACCAATATCATATGTTCAAGCAAATCTAGAGTTCCATCGGAGTTTATACTTGAGAGCTCAAGCGCCTGCGATACTCGCTTTAGTTGAAAATATCTGGTTGCAAATAGGGCCTACAATGCGGAACTTGTATGAAAAAGTTGGTGTAAATGAAACTCCAGTGCATCACCTATCTATTCTTGCTGCGTTGAAATCGGGTAATGAAAGCGAATTAAGACTTATGGTAAGGACCGATGTGACAAAAGGCCTAAGAATGCTAACAAGATAGTGAATAATATTTAAGAATGTATTGGGCCATCTCCACATGACAACGCTGCTTCCTTAATTGCCTCTGAAAATGTCGGATGTGCATGACAAGTCATCGCCAAATCTTGAGCTGAAGCACCAAACTCCATAGCGACGCACACCTCATGAATTATATCACCAGCGCTAGGCCCAATTATATGGCAACCTAAAATCCTATCTGTCGCACTATCAGCAAGCAATTTCACGAATCCAGAAGAGGAAAAAACTAATTTAGCGCGACCATTTCCTGCAAAATTGAATTTTCCTACTTTATAATCTTTGTTGGTTACCTTTAGAGTTTCTTCCGTCATTCCTACCGAGGCAACCTCTGGATTTGTGTAAATAACATTTGGAATGTGATTGTAATTAATTTGGCTATTTTGACCAGCAATAGTTTCTGCAACTAATATGCCTTCCTCCTCAGCCTTGTGTGCAAGCATTGGCCCATTGGTAACATCTCCAATAGCGTAAATTGAAGATAAGTTTGTACGATTATGATTATCAGTCTCTATCATACCTTTATCATTTATAACGCCACCAATGCCCTCAAAACATAGTCCACCAGAATACGCTTTACGCCCTGTGGCTACTAAAACAATATCTGTCTCTATCGATTCTTCAATTTCCTTCTTATTGTCATTATAATTTACCTTTATCTTATTTTTAGATTTTTGAACTGAAGTAACTGCACAATTTGTTTGAAAGTTAATACCTTGCTTTTTTAAAATACGTATTAGATTTTTTGAAATATCCTGATCCATATCTGGAACAATTGACTTTTGGAATTCTAAAACAGTTACTTCCGTTCCTAAACGACTATACACACTGCTTAGTTCCAGGCCAATAACACCACCGCCAATAACTACTAATTTTGTGGGAACTTTCTCTAAACTTAAGGCGCCAGTGGAGCTGACAATTTGTTTTTCATCAATTATTATTCCTGGTAATGAAGAACTTTCAGACCCAGTAGCAATTACAATATTTTTGCTAGTATAATTTTTGCCATCTACTTGAATTTCACTTGTACTTATAAAGTGTGCATGACCATTTATATAGTGAATTTTATTTTTTTTGAACAAAAACTCAATGCCCTGAGTATTTTCATTTATTGTAGTATTTTTGTATTTTTGCATTTCTTTCCAATCTATGACTGGAGGCTCACAGACAAGACCCATTTTTGCAAAATTATGTCTTGCTTCATGTAACTGATGGCTCGCATGTAGTAACGCTTTTGACGGAATACATCCGACGTTTAGACAGGTCCCACCAAGAGTTGGACTGGCATCAATGCAAGCAGTTTTTAAGCCTAATTGTGCACATCTAATTGCACAAACATATCCACCTGGGCCACCACCGATTACGATTACATCAAAACTATCCATTTTTAATTCCTTTAGCTACGCTAATTTATTGATACTTCTCTGCCATCTTGCAATTGATAAGTTGCAGTAATGCACGTGTCTGTAGCTTTAACGACTGAAACACGATTGTCATTAAAATCCAGAGTCCACAAGAGGCTCTCCAGAGCATTCTTATGGGGAGTAGCTATAAGTAAACTTTTAAATCGCAACCCAGTATCTGCCATTTGAAAAGATACATGCTTAGTATCTGGCCATTCTATTAAAATAGGGGCTGAGCCCCATAAGGGAACAAGACCATCAGAGCGCAAAGAAAACTTCCACTTTAACTTACCTCGACTCATTTCTATTGGTTTTCCAAAATCTGTATCAATGCCCAAATTCTCTAATAAAGCCAAAGTGCGGTTTATATTTTTGGTTCGGCAGACCCAACCAATTATTTTTGGCGATTTATATAAAGCAAGTTCCACTTTTGGATCATCCATGCCAAACCATGTATTTCTCTTGTTGGGGGGAGCTGACAAATCTTTTGACAAAATTTCTAAATAAGTTTTATTTCCGGAAGACAAGACATGATTATGTGTACCCATTTGGTCATGTTTTCCACCGTAGGGAATTTTGCTATGCAATTTGCCTTCGGCCCATTTTACGCCGTCATTGAGATTACTAGTGCCAATAGCAATATGATCAAATTCAATCATTATAGATCCATCAATAATCTTCTTGGATCTTCGAGTGCTTCTTTAACCCTGACTAGGAAAGTTACAGCTCCCTTTCCATCGATCAATCTATGATCATATGATAGCGCTATGTACATCATTGGGCGAGCAACTATAGCACCTTCTACCACTATTGGGCGATCTTGAATTTTATGCATTCCAAATATTCCAGATTGTGGTGGGTTTAGTATTGGAGCGGACATCAAGGAGCCATACACTCCTCCATTTGATATTGTAAATGTTCCTCCTTGCATTTCGTCCATAGTTAATTTGCCATCATTTCCTTTTTTCCCTAACCTTGAAATTTCCTTTTCAATTTCTGCAAAACTTAATTTATGAGTATTTTTGACAACGGGCACTACTAAGCCATTAGGTGTTCCAACGGCTACTCCCATGTTTACATAGTTCTTGTAAATGATCTCATCATTATTTATTTCTGCATTTACTTCGGGGATTTCCAATAATGCATGGCTACAAGCCTTTACAAAAAATGACATAAAACCAAGGCTAATTCCATGTTTTTGAATAAATAGATCTTTATAATCAGTCCTAATTTTCTTTATTTCAGACATATCTACTTCATTGTAAGTCGTCAAAATAGCTGCTGTATTTTGAGCTTCTTTAAGTCTGCTCGATATTGTTTGACGTAAGCGGGACATTTTTACGCGTTCTTCATGCCCATCCTCATTTTCTATTTGTGAATTGTTTGAATTATTTTCAATTGCTTTTGCCACTTTTATCATTGGCGATAAAGTTTGAACATCTTCTTTCATAATCCTTCCATCTCGCCCTGATCCTATTATTTTTTTAGGGTCAAGATTTTTTTCACTCATTATTTTTTTTGCGGATGGTGCATTTTCAATATCTTTAATTGAGTCTACAGATTCTTCATTTTCAGGCTTCATTATTTTTTTGTCATTAGGCTCTAAAAATGTTCCTTTTTCTAATATTGCTAAAAGTGCATCAACATTCACTGTTTCACCTTCTGCAACAATAATTTCTTGCAATCTTCCTTCAGCTGGTGACGGTACTTCTACAGTAACTTTGTCAGTTTCTAACTCACAAAGCATCTCATCCAAAAGAACTGTCTCTCCAGGTTTTTTAAACCATGTTGCAACGGTTGCCTCAGTCACACTTTCTCCTAAGGTAGGTACTCGAATTTCAGTAGCCATTCGTTATTTCCCTTCTAAATTAAGAGCTTCAAATATTAATTTGTCTTGTTGTTCTTTATGCTGACTCGCGAGGCCCGTAGCAGGCGAAGCGGATGCAGGCCTACCCACATATTTTGCTCTTTTAGCCTTAATACTCAAATTATTTAAAATTTGCTCTATATTTGGCTCCATAAAACTCCATGCACCCTGATTTTTTGGTTCTTCTTGGCACCAAATTAATGCTGCATTTTTAAATCTACTGAGCTCTTTGGTAAGTGCTTGTATGGGTACTGGATAGATTTGTTCTATTCTCAATATGTAAGTATTTTTCAAATTGAGTTTATCTCTTTTCTCAAGCAGGTCGTAATATACCTTTCCAGAGCAAAGAACTACTTGCTTGATTTTGCTATCAGACACGAGTTTAATTTTTGATGTACCTTTTTGAGCATCGTCCCATAAGACGCGATGAAAACTGCTACCTTCAATAAATTCTGACTTCGATGAAATAGCACTTTTGTGCCTTAAGAGTGATTTGGGTGTCATAAGAACCAATGGTTTTCGATAAGTTCGATGTAACTGTCTACGCAATATATGAAAATAATTAGCTGGTGTTGTACAATTCGCTACAATCCAATTTTCTTCAGCCGAATTTTGTAGAAAACGTTCTAGTCTAGCTGACGAATGTTCGGGCCCTTGCCCCTCAAAACCATGTGGTAATAACATTACTAAGCCAGACATTCTAAGCCATTTACGTTCCCCAGAGCTAATAAACTGATCAAACATTATTTGCGCCCCATTTGCAAAATCGCCAAATTGAGCCTCCCAAATAACAAGAGCATTTGGTTCAGATAAAGAATATCCATATTCAAAGCCTAAAACAGCATATTCGGAAAGCATGCTGTCTATGACTTCATAAGGTTTTTGGTCATTTTCTATATGATTTAGGGGGAAGAATCTTTCTTCTGTTTCTTGATCAATCAAGACCGAATGTCTTTGGCTGAATGTACCTCGTGCGCTATCCTGACCTGCTAATCGTACAGGAAAACCTTCAAGCAATAGCGATCCAAAAGCTAATGCTTCACTAGTTGCCCAGTCTAAGCCTTCACCTTTTTCTAACATATCTGCTTTCGCAATCAGCAGTCGTTCAACTGTTTTGTGCAGTTTAAAACTCTTTGGCGTTTTTGTAAGAGCTACTGCAATCTTCTCAAAGGCTTTAGTAGAAATAGATGTGCTACCTCTTTGATAATTTTCTTTATTCTGATCAAGGTGTGACCATCGACCATCTAACCAATCTGCCTTATTTGGCTTGTAATTTTCCCCAGCTTCAAATTCCTTGTTCAAAATATTTTGAAAGTTTGCTTTACTAAGCTCAATCTCACTCTCTGGGATCAAACCGTCTTTAATCAGGCGTTCACTATATAATTGTAAAGTTGTTTTTTGCTCTTTTATTGATTTGTACATTAATGGCTGCGTAAACATTGGTTCATCACCTTCATTATGTCCAAAGCGGCGGTAGCAAAAAATATCTAAAACAACATCTTTTGCAAATTTCTGACGAAATTCCGTAGCTACTCTTGCTGCGTGAACCACCGCTTCTGGGTCATCACCATTAACATGAAAGATAGGTGCTTCAACCATAAGAGCAATATCAGTGGGATATGGTGAAGAGCGGCTAAAATGTGGTGCTGTTGTAAAACCAATTTGATTATTTATTACGATGTGCATCGTGCCTCCGGTGCGATGGCCAGTTAAACCGGATAAACCGAAACATTCTGCTACGACACCTTGGCCAGCAAATGCAGCATCACCATGAAGCAAAATGGGCATAACACTTCGACGAGTATCATCATCATATTGCTCTTGCTTGGCTCTAGCCTTGCCTAGTACAACTGGATTGACAGCTTCCAAGTGACTCGGGTTAGCAGTTAAAGATAAATGAACTTTGTTGCCATCAAATTCTCGGTCAGAGCTTGCCCCTAAGTGATATTTAACATCTCCTGAACCATCTACTTCCTTTGGCTTGTAGCTTCCCCCCTGGAATTCATTGAAAATAGCTCTGAGAGGTTTTGCCAAAACGTTTACTAACACATTCAATCGCCCTCGGTGAGGCATGCCGATTATTATATCTTTAACACCTAATGCACCGCCACGTTTTATAATCTGTTCCATAGCTGGGACTAAAGACTCCCCACCATCCAGTCCAAATCTTTTAGTTCCCATGTATTTAACATGTAAAAATTTTTCAAATCCTTCTGCTTCAATTAATTTGTTTAATATTGCTTTTCTACCTTTTTGAGTAAAACTTATCTCCTTCCCGTAGCCTTCAATTCGTTCTTTTAACCACTGACTTTCATCAGGATTTGAAATATGCATGTACTGAAGTGCAAAGGTTCCACAGTAAGTTCTTTTTACAATAGCGACTATTTCTCTCATCGAAGCGATTTCTAAACCCAAAACATTGTCAATAAAAATTGGTCTATCTAGATCAACATCGTGAAAACCATAATTTTCTGGTTGCAGCTCTGGGTGCGCATTATTTTTTAAGATATTTAATGGATCTAAGTTTGCAGCAAGGTGCCCTCTGATCCGGTATGCTCGGATAAGCATTAGCGCTCTTACAGAGTCTAAAACCGCTTGTTTTAGACCATCATCTCGAATGTTTATACTCTGCGCATGGGCTTTGCTCTTTATTTTTTCTTCATATTGTTGATCCACTTTTTGATCAAAATTTGAATTATTATAAAAGTCCTCTGTGTTTATTGGAGGCCAGTCGGGTCTTTTCCAAGAAGGATTGTAGCTATTTTTTTGAATATCATTGTTTTGATCGTTAAGACTATCAAAAAACTCTTGCCATTTTGTGTCTAGTGCGTCGGCATTTTCTGAAAATTTCGAATGAAGATTTTCCATATATTCAGCATTGTTGCCTTGAAGAAAACTTTGTAAATCCACCGAGATGTTTTTATTATTGTCTGACAATTTATCACCTCATCAAAATCGAAGCTTATTAAATTTTGTGTTCTTTAGTTAATTTATGCACTTTATTTATCCTATCGCTTTTAATACGGCAGCACCTAAGTCAGCGGGGCTTTCAGCTACGATGATCCCAGCTGATTTCATGGCTTCGATTTTATTCTCTGCTCCGCCTTGGCCTCCAGCTACAATTGCTCCAGCGTGGCCCATTCTTCTTCCTGGTGGTGCTGTGCGGCCAGCAATGAAACCAGCAGTAGGCTTTGATCTTCCTTTTTTAGCTTCATCTTTTAAAAATTGGGCGGCCTCTTCTTCTGCAGATCCCCCAATTTCCCCAATCATTATAATTGATTGGGTTTCACTGTCTTTGAGAAACCATTCTAACACATCTATGTGTTCTGTTCCTTTTACAGGATCGCCTCCAATGCCAACACATGTTGATTGACCCAAACCAACGGCAGTTGTTTGACCAACCGCCTCATAAGTAAGCGTCCCTGATCTTGAAACAACGCCAACAGAACCCCTTTTGTGTATGTGAGCTGGCATAATGCCTATTTTACACTCACCTGGGGTTATAATACCTGGACAGTTGGGGCCAATGAGTAAGGTCTTGCTGTTTATTAGGGCTCTTTTGACTTTTACCATGTCTAGAACGGGGATTCCCTCAGTGATACATACTACTAATTCTAATTCTGCATCGATCGCTTCCAAAATACTATCGGCAGCATATTGTGGGGGAACGTATATAGCTGTAGCATTTGCCTTAGTAATTATTTTTGCTTCATGTACTGAATTAAAAACTGGGAGGCCTAGGTGCGTCATTCCACCTTTTCCTGGTGTAACGCCACCCACCATTTTGGTCCCATAACTAATTGCTTGTTCTGAATGAAAACTCCCTTGAGATCCGGTAAATCCTTGACATATTACTTTTGTATTTTTGTCGATTAAAATAGACATTTAGTCTTCCTCAGTTCTGTTTCTAACTGCTGATACAATTTTCCTAGCAGCGTCACCAAGATCATCAGCTGCGATTACGTTCAACCCGGAAGTATTTATAATGTGTTTTCCATCATCAACATTTGTCCCTTCGAGACGCACAACAAGTGGAACTTTTAGGCCTACTTCTTTTACAGCTTCAACAACACCCTCAGCAATGACATCGCATCGCATAATCCCACCAAATATATTTACTAATATACCTTTTACATTTTTGTCGGAGGTTATAATTTTAAATGCTTCTGTAACTTTCTCTTTAGTGGCGCCTCCGCCAACATCGAGAAAGTTTGCGGGCTCAGCACCATAAAGCTTCACTATATCCATCGTAGCCATCGCCAATCCGGCTCCGTTAACCATACAACCTATTTCACCTTCAAGAGCAATGTAGTTTAGATCAAATTTGGATGCTGCTAGTTCTTTCTCATCTTCTTCTGTTTCATCCCTTAGCTTTGCAATATCATCATGTCTAAATATAGCGTTGCTATCAAAGCCCATCTTCGCGTCCAAACATTTAAGGTCTCCACTCTTAGTTATAATAAGTGGATTAACTTCTAACATCTCCATATCTTTTGCGATAAATAATTTATAAAGTTTACCGATTAGGTCGCCACATTGTTTAACTTGTTGTCCTTTTAGGCCAAGAGAGAAAGCGATTTGTCTGCCATGAAAAGGAAATAAGCCTGAAGCTGGATCAACTGAAAAGTTAGAAATATCTTTTGGATTTCTCTTGGCTACTTCTTCAATATCCATCCCACCCTCCGTGGAACAAACAAAAGTGACTCTACTAGTATTTCTATCTACTAACATGGCCAAGTACAATTCATTTTCAATTTCAGAACCATCTTCAATATATACGCGATTAACTCGCTTTCCAATTGGGCCTGTCTGATGGGTTACTAGCGTATTCCCCAACATTTTTTTTGCTTCTTCTGCTGCCTGTTTAGCTGTAGCTGTGATTCTCACCCCACCATTTTCTCCAGCGCTTGTTTCACTAAAGTGACCTTTACCACGTCCACCAGCGTGTATCTGTGCTTTAACCACCCACAGGGGTCCTGTGAGTTCATTTGCCTTTGTTTCGGCCTCTGCTTTATTTAATATTAGCCTACCGTTTGAAGTTGGTATTCCATATTTAGATAATAGGGCTTTAGCCTGGTATTCATGAATATTCATTTTAGACCTATAAAATTTCCCTCCTGAGATTTGGCACAGATCAGAACTTTATAAAACAAGTAATATGTAAAAAGTTAATTTAAATGATAAATCAATTGGTTTTGTGATCACAATAAAAATATTGTGATCACAAAAACTTATTTTCTTTTTATTTTAACGAAGAATCTATATTTTTACATGCTGCAATCAACCCGTTGACAGCTTCTACAGACTTATCAAACATTATTTTTTCTTCTTTGTTTAATTTGATATCAATCACTTTTTCGATGCCATTTGATCCAATAATTGTTGGTACACCCACGTAAATTCCATCTAAATCATATGCGTTATCAACATATGCAGCACAGGGAAGTACTCTTTTCTGATCTTTCAAGAAAGCTTCGGCCATTTCAATAGCTGCAGTGGCTGGTGCGTAAAATGCAGAACCTGTTTTAAGCAAGCCAACAATTTCTGCACCACCATCGCGTGTCCTTTGAATTATTGATTCCAACTTTTCATTAGTAGTCCAACCCATCTCAACTAAATCATGCAGTGGTATTCCAGCCACTGTCGAATATCTTGTTAATGGAACCATGGTATCTCCATGACCTCCTAAAACAAAAGCTGATACATCGCGCATTGACACATTAAACTCTTCTGAGAGAAAGTGGCGAAATCTTGCGCTATCTAATATTCCAGCCATTCCAACAACCTTATTTGGCGAAAGTTTTGAGAATTTTTGCAAAGCCCAAACCATAGCATCAAGTGGATTAGTAATGCAGATTACAAACGCATTTGGCGCAAACCTCGCAATACCTTCACCCACCGATTTCATAACTTTTAGATTGATGCCCAACAGGTCATCTCTACTCATTCCAGGTTTTCTTGCCACACCTGCGGTAACAATGCAGATGTCTGCATCTTTTATTTCTGCATAGTCGTTTGCACCTTTTAGAGATACGTCAAACCCTGCTACTGGACCACACTCGGCAATATCCAGGGATTTTCCTTGTGGTAATCCTTCAGCAATATCAAAAACAATAATATCACCTAATTCTTTTACTGCCGCCAAATGTGCTAGAGTTCCACCAATATTTCCTGCACCAATAAGTGCTATTTTTGCTCGTCCCATTTATATCTCCAAGTCAGATTTTGAAATCGGTGCATCCCTAATCGGAATCCTAAGTAAAAACAAGGTAGTTGATATTGATGAGAGATATTTCGCTTAGCATCTGGATATTTAAATTCGTGAGTTTTATTTTAGTATCGTAATCGACAAGTTAATAAATTACCCTTGAGCGTCCTTCACTTGTTCGTTAACTTTGCTTGATAAGTTCGTAAAAATTCATTTTTGGGTAAAATTTATTAAGTTTGAAAGCTGATGATAATAGAATCTTGTGAAAACCGAAATGTTATAAAAATTAGTGGTACAGATAGAGTGAGTTTCTTAGATCGCCTGGTTACTAACTCTATTATTGATGCAAATTTGATATACTCCGCATTGTTAACCCCCCAAGGTAAATATCTTAATGATTTTTTTATTTTACGTCGCGATAATGATATTCTGATTGATATTGATGAGTCGTTTTCGCAAAGTTTTATATCAAAGTTAACAATGTATAAACTTAGGGCTGATATAAGTTTGACTATAATTGATATGCCAATCTCTCAGGGCCAGGGGGAACGACCTAAATATGCATTTGATGATCCACGTCACCCAAGTTTAGGTTGGCGTGCTTATGGGGTAAAAGGTCAAAAAATTATGACTAACTGGAATCAACTGTACGTAGATGAGTGTATTCCTCGATCAGGTATCGAATTATTACCAAACGAAACTTACATCTTAGAGGCGGGCTTTGAAAAGTTATCTGGAGTAAATTTCAAAAAAGGTTGTTATGTGGGACAAGAAGTTACAGCGCGTATGAAGCACAAGACAAAATTAAAAAAAGGTTTTTCAACTGTATTGATTAACGGGTCAGCTCCAATTGGTACTAAAATACTTTCGAATGAAAAGGATTGTGGGACTTTATTTTCTCAATCTGGCGGAAAAGCGATAGCCTATTTAAGATATGATCGGTTATCAAAAAATATGCATGCGGGAGACGCTACCTTAAGTTTAATAGAGCCAAATCATTGATTGCGAATAATCTTTGAAAATTTTTCGAATGCTATTTCATTAGCAGCAATCAATTCACCATCTTTTGAAATATCGAGTTCCTTACTTATTGGCTCCACCAAACCACCTGCTTCTTTAACCAATAATATTCCAGCGGCAGTGTCCCAACTTTGTAATCCACGTTCCCAGAACCCGTCATATCTTCCAGACGCCACATAAGCCAAATCTAATGACGCAGCACCGAATCTTCTTACTCCTGCACACACTGGCATTAACCTTTCGAGTTCTGAGAGAGTACTGCTTAAATTACCTGCACGACCAGCAAAGGGAACTCCTGTAGCAAAAATCATTTCGTTCAAATCTTTTCTATTTGAGACTCGACACCTCTTTTCGTTCATATAGCACCCTGATCCTTTCTCAGCCCAAAAAAGCTCATCTTTCAGTGGATCATAAACGACTGCAGAAACAATTTCATTTTTATGTTCGAGTGCGATTGAAATTGCCCAATGTGGTAGCCCATGCAGAAAATTTGTGGTCCCGTCTAATGGATCAACAATCCAACGCCTTGTAGGATCCGTACCATTACTTGAACCACTCTCTTCTCCCAGCCAACCATAATTTGGGCGGCCTTCAGTTAAATCAGTTTTGATACTTTCTTCAGCTTTGCGGTCGGCTCTGCTCACAAAGTCACTAGGACTTTTTTGACTAACCTGTAGGTTTTCAACTTCACCAAAATCTCTAAGTAATCTCTTAGCGGCGAAGCGGGCTGCTTTGATCATAAGATTTATGTTAGCGCTAGCCCTATTCATATCTCTTCCTTTTAGGTGGTTTAAGCAAATCGTATAGAGGGGTCTTTGTAAAAGGCCAAGCCCCCTTCACTGAAAATAAAAAAGATACATTTACCGGTTGTTTATTTACAAATGTATAAAAAGAGAAAAGATGAAAGAGATTTAGCTAAATAAGAATTTTATAAAGTATTTTGTTTTGATGAGATGTGATTTTAAAATTATAAATGAGATGTTTGGTCAGCACTCACAATGTATTTAGCTAGTATTTTTTTTTCACCTGCTTTTTCAAACAAAATTGTTAATTTATCTCCATCAGTGGACAATACTTGCCCATATCCAAATTTTTGATGAAATATTCGTTTAGTCAGATCTTTCGTCTCAACTGTTGTTGTATCGATAGTAATAATGTCTTTGTTATCATTTCCGAATGTTTCGTTGGTGCGTGATTTGTTTTTCATTCTTCTCCAACCTGGAGAATTATAAGTATCGCTCTCATTATCCTCACCATTTTCAGAAAATGATGATATATTTGGCGCTGCAGCTCCAAAACTGCCACCGTATAATCCTGGCGGTGTTAAAATTTCTACATGTTCTTCTGGTAGTTCGTCAATGAAACGTGATGGCAAAGCCGATTGCCATTGTCCAAATATACGCCTGTTTGCAACAAAACTAATGGTACAAAGCTGCTCTGCACGCGTGATTCCAACATAGGCTAACCTACGTTCTTCCTCCAAGCCAACTCTTCCCTGTTCATCCATTGATCTTTGAGAAGGAAATAGACCATCCTCCCAACCTGGTAAGTAAATATGTTGAAATTCAAGGCCCTTAGAAGCGTGTAGGGTCATAATAGAAACCTTTAGGGCTCCATCTTCTGTCTCATTGTCCATTATAAGAGAAACATGCTCTAAAAAACCGTGTAGATTTTCAAATTGCTCCAGAGCTTTTACTAACTCTTTTAAATTTTCTAACCGTCCCGGCGCTTCTGGGGTTTTTTCATTTCGCCACATGTCAGTATATCCGGACTCTTCCAATATAATTTCTGCTAACTCTATATGATTTATAGTTTGATCTAATGACATTTGATGCCAGTGATCTAGTTGGCCAATTAGTATTTTTAATTCCTTTTGAGCTCGGCCTGTAAGGCTATTTTTTTCGCATAATGATCTTGCTGCGTCGAGTAAAGAAATGTTTCTCTCTCTTGCCTCTATATTTAATTTTTGCTGTGCTTTCTCGCCAATACCACGTTTCGGTTTGTTAACTATGCGCTGCAATGCTAATCCATCATCCCTAGAAACAGCTGCGCGAAAATAAGCCATTGCATCGCGTATTTCAGCGCGTTCGTAAAATCTTGGCCCTCCAATTACGCGATACGGTAGGCCAATTGTCATAAAGCGATCCTCAAATGCTCTCATTTGGTGCGAGGCTCTTACTAAAATTGCCATATTCTCTGGGCTAACTGGTTCCTTGCTTGAGTTTCCAAGTTCGGCGGATTCAATTTCATCGCCAATCCAGCGAGCTTCCTCGTCCCCATCCCAATGCCCAATTAATTTTACTTTGTTACCACCTTCTTGAGCTGTCCATAGGGTTTTACCTAATCTCTCTTTGTTACCATTTATGAGATGAGAAGCGGCACCTAATATATGTTCAGTAGATCTGTAATTTTGTTCTAGTCGAATTACACAAGAGTTTTTGAAATCATTTTCAAATTTCAAAATATTACCAACCTCTGCGCCTCTCCAACCATAAATTGATTGATCATCATCACCAACGCAACAGATGTTTTGATGAGAAGAGGCTAACAATCGTAACCAAAGATATTGAGCAACATTAGTATCTTGATATTCATCAACTAGTATGTACTTGAATCGTTTTTGATAACGAGCCAAAATATCACTGTTATTTTGTAAAATTGTTACCATGTGTAAAAGTAAATCACCAAAATCAACAGCATTTAAAGTTTTGAGCCGTTGCTGATAGAATCCATACAACTCTTCACCTCTTTCGTTGAATAAGGACGCTTCAATATTTGGAATATTGTCTGGTCTTAAAGCTCTATTTTTCCAGTTATCAATAATGTGCGCCAGCATTCGTGGCGGCCAGCGCTTTTCATCAATATTCTCAGCTTGTATTAACTGTTTTAATAAGCGTAATTGATCATCCGTATCAATTATAGTGAAATTTGATTTTAGACCAACTAATTCAGCGTTTGTTCTTAACATTTTTACACATATTGAATGAAAAGTTCCCACCCAAGTCATACCTTCAATCAAATCACCAACATTAGTTTGAATGCGATTTTTCATTTCTCGGGCTGCTTTATTCGTAAATGTAACGGCCAAAATCTCGTTTGGATTGGCTTTTCTCAAATTCAATATATGAATAATCCTCGTTATCAATGCTCTGGTTTTACCAGTTCCTGCGCCAGCCAACATAAGGACTGGGCCATTAATTTCTTCGACTGCTTTGCGTTGTTCATTATTTAAGCTATCCAGATATATTCTTGATCTTGCAGCGGATGCTTGAGCAGAAAGGGAATTAGACATGTTTTATCTCAAATTTATAATTTACTTGAAAAGCTTAAACTATTTTCAACCGAATTAAAAGTATTGTTCTTGTATTGTTCTCTAGTGACATATGTTATTTGAGGTGATTTTTATCATTTGTTATTATCGGTCAAGTCCAGTTGGGAATTTGATTTCCAGGTAACATTTGTCGCGCGGTCAAAATAGATGTTTGTTCATAATTATGGGCAGTACAAAACTCTGACGTATAACTGTCAGAATCAAGAATAAAATCCAGAATTGAACCTAAAAATTCGAGCTTCACCCCATTTTTTTTGAAATCTTGGGGTGTTACTCCAGTATTTGTGATGAAAATTGATAAATATTCAGGATTTTGAAGGGTCCAAGTCAACGCGTTGATTGCTATCAATTCAGCTTTTTCAATATTCATTTTAAAGTGCCTTAAAGTAATAAATGGTCAATAGAGCCCCCAGTGCAATTATAAAAACCCGTAAATAAAATGGGGAAACCCATTTTGAAAACTTTCCACCAGTAAAGCCTCCAATTGTTGTTCCAACACACATCACAGCAGCATATGGCCAAAAAACTTCACCAGAAACGATGTAAATTATAGAAGCGGGAATGCTAATGGCAGATATCACAGCATTTTTCATAGCATTGGCTGTATGTAGATTTTCAAACCCAATTAGAATGAGTACCGCTAAAGCAATTTGGCCGAGTCCTGCTCCAAAGTACCCCCCGTAAATAGCAAATATTAGCAGAAGTATAGCGGGTATTACGCCTGTCCGTATGGAAGATCTTAGCACTAATTTTCGTAAGTGTGGAGCTGCAACAAATAAAATTGTTGCAAAACCCATAAGGTAAGGAACCAAATTTTCAAAGATATTAGCGCCTAAACTGAATAATATAAATGCCCCGACGACTCCACCAATCATTGATAATATTACGGGAACTATAATTCTTTTTCCGATTATTCTTAATTCAGTTAAAAATGCAGGTAAGGCTGCAATATTGCCAGGCGCAGTAGCAATAAAATTAGTGGCATTTGCAGATAATGGAGACAGTCCTGCCCACATAAGTGCTGGAAAAGTGAAAAAGGTGGCTCCACCAGCGATAGCATTTAAAACGCCAGCCAATAAACCTGTAATAAATAATACAATTAAAATATGTATTTCCAAATAATAATCTCATCTTTTTATGTTTATTTTTTAATTCAATTTGCGACGACCCGCCGCAATTGATTTTCTTTATACAGGATTAATTTGATGTTATGAAGTTAATACAATCAAAGGCTTCTACAATGAGTAATGCTTTAGAAAGACCATTATTAAAATCTGTTTTGAACGGTTGGAGATTGTGTTGTCCTAGTTGTGGCAGTGGTAAGTTAATGAAATCTTATTTAACAGTAGCACAAGATTGTGGCTCTTGCTCTCAGGAATTCCATTTTCAACGTGCAGATGATGGACCAGCCTACATCACAATTTTGGTGTTGGGTCATTTACTGGTACCTTTGATATTGGTCTGTTATGAAATGTTCAGACCAGAACCTGTGGTGATGGCGCTTGGATTAAGTGGTATAGCAATTATTCTCGCGCTGCTTCTTTTGCCCAGGATCAAAGGCGCCTTAATTGGACTACAGTGGGCTAAGCGAATGCATGGATTTTGAGTTGCTGAAATATATCTTATAACTTAACATGTGATGCTCATGATAAAGAAACAGGTTTTCATGCAAAAAATAGATATAAAAAATGCTGCTACTATCATTTTACTTCGCGGCTCAAGAGAAAATCCACAAGTGCTGATGGGTCAAAGAGGTAAAAATGCCTCATTTATGCCAAATAAATTTGTCTTCCCGGGCGGTGCTTTGGACCCTAGTGATTCTGAAATTGATTTTGAAGAAAAGATCTCAGAAAAATGTTTGGAAAAATTGAAATTAAAAGCAGATATTTCAATAGCTCAATCTCTAATTGCTGCAGGGATTAGAGAGTTATGGGAAGAGACAGGTTTGATTTTAGGAACGAATTGGAATAAAAATATAAGTTTAATTCCAGAAAATTGGAAAGGCTTTTTTGCATCAGGTTATCAGCCTAATGCTAAAAATATTGACTTTGTTTTTCGTGCTATTACGCCTCCAGGTCGCTCGAGACGTTTCGACGCAAGATTTTTTTTAGTAAATTCTGATAATATAGTAGGTGATCTAGACGATTTTTCAAACGCGTCTGGAGAGCTTAGTCACTTGCAGTGGATAAAGATAAATTCTACCAAAGATCTTGATCTTCCTTTCATCACAGAAATAGTGTTAAAAGAGGTTTCATCGATAATAAAAGGTGACGTCAATGATGGGATACCGTTTTATTATCATGATTCTGGTACATCTCACTTTCAGCGTTTGTAAAATATGGTTATTTCGTTACACTATATATTCGAATATCCGTTAATAGATTCGTTTTAATTAGATTAATTTTATTGTAAACATGAGACAAAGATTTTTTGAGGAGACAGTTTATGAATCAACACCTGAATGCCAATGATATTAGTGCAGTAGTTGAAACTGACAGGGCCCATATTTGGCACCATTTAAGTCAGCATGCCGCCTATGAGAATGTTGATCCAAGGATTATTGTTGAAGGTAAGGGTATGAGGGTATGGGATGCGCATGGAAAAGAGCATATAGATGCCGTATCAGGTGGTGTTTGGACAGTAAATGTTGGTTATGGTCGTGAGAGTATTGCGAATGCAGTTCGGGACCAACTTATAAAACTCAATTATTTTGCGCAGACCGCTGGCTCAATTCCTGGCTCGATGTTTGCTGAGAAATTACTTCAAAAGATGCCAGGCCTGAGCCGTGTATATTATGCAAACTCTGGTTCTGAAGCGAATGAAAAAGTATTCAAAATGGTTAGGCAGATTTCTGAGAAAAAGTACGGTGGCAAGAAAAATAAGATTTTATTTCGTGATCGTGATTATCATGGAACTACTATCACTTGTCTATCCGCTAGTGGTCAACCTCAACGCGCTGCGCAATATGGACCATTCACGCCTGGATTTGTTCAAGTCCCACATTGCTTGGAGTATCGTAGCCAATTTGAAGATTCTGATCATTATGGAGAGCAAGTGGTTAAGGCTACAGAAGAAGTTATCTTGAGAGAAGGCCCGGATTCTATTGGCCTGATGTGTTTAGAGCCAGTGACTGCAGGCGGGGGAGTGATCACTCCGCCAGATGGTTATTGGGAAGGTATTCAGTCTTTATGTAAAAAGTATGATATTTTACTTCATATCGATGAAGTAGTCTGTGGAGTTGGCAGGACAGGTACTTGGTTTGGTTATCAACATTATGGCGTACAGCCTGATTTTGTTACAATGGCTAAAGGCGTGGCTTCTGGTTACGCTGCTATTAGTTGCGCTGTAACTACCGAAGCAGTGTTTGAGATGTTTAAAGACAATTCTGATGATCCTTTAAATTATTTCAGAGATATCTCTACATTTGGTGGTTGCACGGCTGGTCCAGCAGCAGCGCTCGAAAATATTAAAATAATAGAAAATGAAAATTTACTCACCAATACTGTGGAAATGGGAGACTATACTTTAGATCAACTAAAACATTTACAAGAAAAACATAAAGTTATCGGTCAGGTCCGTGGTAAAGGTTTATTCTTGGGAGCAGAGTTGGTGAAGGATCGAGAAAGCAGGGAGCCGATGGACGAAAAGTTGGTCGCCGCTGTTACTGCTAACTGCATGGCACAAGGGGTGATAATTGGTATGACAAACAGATCGTTACCGGGGTTGAACAATACTTTATGTTTATCACCCGCACTCATTGCTACCAAAGACGATATAGATGAGATAATTACCTCAATGGATATTGCGCTGTCGTCTGTATTTGGTTGAGTAAAACAACTGTTTATCTATTTGATGTTATGTGATGCCACGACTTTGATAAGTGTCACAAATTTTTTGAAAAGGATTATTTTGTATGAAAATGACAACTGAAGAAGCATTTGTAAAAATTTTGCAAGTTCATGGAATACAGCATGCATTTGGAATAATTGGATCTGCAATGATGCCTATCTCAGATTTATTTCCGTTAGCAGGAATTAAGTTCTGGGATGCAGCTCATGAATGTAATGCTGGAATGATGTCAGATGGGTACACCCGCGCTTCTGGAAAAATGTCAATGATGATTGCACAGAATGGACCTGGAATAACCAATTTTGTTACACCAGTAAAAACAGCTTATTGGAACCACACACCTTTGTTACTGGTCACACCTCAAGCAGCTAACAAAACAATGGGGCAAGGTGGCTTTCAAGAGGTTGAGCAAATGGCTTTATTTAAAGACATGGTTGCCTATCAGGAAGAAGTCAGAGACCCTTCTCGGATAGCAGAGGTTCTAAATAGAGTAATTATGCAATCTAAACGCGCATCTGCCCCAGCTCAAATTAATGTTCCAAGGGATTATTGGACTCAAGTTATTGATATTGAGTTACCAGCTGTTGTGGATTTTGAATTACCAAGCGGTGGAGAAGAAGCGATCAATAAAGCTGCAGATTTGTTAAGTAATGCAAAAAATCCAGTTATTTTAAATGGTGCTGGTGTCGTTATTGGAGATGCAATTCCAGCGTCCATGAGGTTAGCAGAACGCTTAGATGCTCCAGTTTGTTGCGGATACCAGCATAATGATGCATTCCCTGGCTCACACCCATTATTTGCTGGGCCACTTGGTTACAATGGATCAAAAGCAGCAATGGAGCTCATTTCTCAAGCTGACGTTGTTTTAGCACTTGGAACGAGACTTAATCCATTTTCTACTTTGCCTGGATATGGCATTGATTATTGGCCTAAAAATGCATCTATTATTCAAGTAGATATAAATGCTGATAGGATAGGACTAACAAAGCCTGTTACTATAGGTATCATTGGTGATGCAAAAAAAGTAGCGTCCTCTCTGTTAGAAAAACTTGACTCAAAAGCTGGAGATAATGGGCGGCAAGAAAGACGAACTGTGATTTCTAAAACCAAGTCGGTATGGGCGCAAGAATTAACATCTATGGATCATGAGGATGATGACCCAGGAACGTCCTGGAACGAGAGAGCAAGAGGTAGGGAGCCAGAAAAAATGTCTCCAAGAATGGCATGGAGAGCTATTCAATCTGCTTTGCCTGTAGACGCAATAATTTCGTCTGATATAGGAAATAACTGTGCCATTGGGAATGCATACCCCACCTTTGAAGATGGTAGAAAGTACTTAGCTCCTGGTCTTTTTGGACCATGTGGGTATGGGTTTCCTTCGATTTGTGGTGCAAAAATTGCTTGTCCTAATGTTCCGGTGGTAGGATTCGCGGGTGATGGGGCTTTCGGTATTTCAATGAATGAGATGGTAAGTTGTGGGAGAGATGATTGGCCTGGTATTACGATGGTTATATTTCGAAACTATCAGTGGGGAGCTGAGAAACGAAATACAACCCTTTGGTATGAGGATAATTTTGTTGGCACAGAATTAGACACTGGAGTGTCTTATGCAAAAATTGCAGAATCATGTGGTTTGGTTGGGGTTCAGGTGGCAGATATGGATTCATTAACTGACACCCTTCATGCGGCGGTAAAAGCGCAGATGGATGAGAATAAAACTACATTTATTGAAGTAATATTGAATCAAGAACTAGGTGAACCCTTTAGGCGTGACGCGATGAAGAAACCAGTGTCCGTTGCTGGAATAAATCCCTCAGACATGCAGAATCAGGCTTAGTGTTAATAATTAAAGCTATTAATGAAAATGGAGCTTATCATCATCTGTTTCTTTAATTAGAGATTACATAATCATAGGATTTGGGTGATTTGGAAGGTTGAAAATTTGATGGAGCGCTCACCGTTTTTAAGTTCGAAAGAAATAATCTGTTCAGCAGATCTTCTCGCTCGTGCGCTCAAATTTAAAAAACCAAATGTTGTGGTGGCAAATGCAGCCTCTGAACTTCCAATGAAAGCCGCTTTTGAGGCAACAGTGGCTGATCTTATAACACCAATTTTTGTTGGGGACATCATTAAGATAAATAATGAGGCTCATAAATTGAATTGGGATATATCAAGCTTTGAAGCAATAAGTGCTGATGGTGAGGAAAATAGTGCCAAGATAGCAGCAGAATTATGTGGATTTGGTCATGGTGACATTTTAATGAAAGGTGATTTGCATTCTGATGTTTTCATGAAAGCAACCTTAACCAAAGACTCTGGATTGAGAACTGGGCGGAGGTTAGTGCATTCTTTTTTAATTACTCACCCTAGTGATAAGCGCCCTATTTTAATATCTGACGCAGCTGTCAATATAAAACCAAGCTTAGTAACTAGAAAAGAGGCAACACGTTTTGCTGTGGAGATATTTCACGCTTTAGGATACGAACGTCCTAAAGTAGCCTTTCTGTCTGCTACTGAGACCCCTATTAGTACCATGGAAAGCAGCCTAGATGCGGTTACTTTGAGTAAATGGGCAACGGCTGAGATTCAAGATGCAGATTTCTCTGGGCCGTTAGCCTTAGATTTGATCTTATCTTCTGAGAGTGCTCGCGTGAAAGGATTATCGAAAGATCGAGTGGCAGGGAATGCAGATGCAATAATAGTCCCAGATATTGTTTCTGGTAATGCAATTTTTAAATCTTTAGTTTATTTAGCGGGAGGCTGCGCGGCTGGGATTGTTAATGGTGCTAAAGTGCCGATATTATTAACTAGTCGATCAGATCCTGCTGCTGCTAGAATAGCTTCTATAGCTTTGGCAACAATTTTAACTAACAGATAAATAATATAGTGTTGTAATTTGATTTTTTAGCTGTGCATTATATCTTAATATCATTATATAATGTCTAACATTTGTAATCTTAAACATGGTCATTTCAGAAATAAAAAAGGTTAATAAAGTGAGTAAGTTCGTTCAACCTGAATTAGATTTAAGTCCAAAGGTTAGTGATGAAATCCGAAAGACAACTTGTTATATGTGCGCTTGTCGATGTGGTATAAATGTTCACATGCAAAGTGGTAAGGTTAAGTATATCGAGGGTAATAAGGATCACCCAGTTAACCAGGGAGTGCTTTGTGCAAAAGGTTCAGCTGGGATTATGCAAATTTATTCACCCGCACGCCTGCGCGCACCAATGAAAAGAGTGGGGCCCCGAGGTAGTGGAGCTTTTGAAGAAATCAGCTGGGATGAAGCGCTTGGAATTGCCACTGATTGGTTGGGTCCAGTTAGAGAAAAAGATCCAAAAAAGTTGGCTTTTTTTACGGGTCGAGATCAATCACAATCATTTACCAGTTGGTGGGCGCAAGCATATGGAACTCCTAATTATGCCGCTCATGGTGGTTTCTGCTCTGTGAACATGGCGGCTGCGGGAATCTATACATTGGGTGGTGCGTTCTGGGAATTTGGACAGCCAGATTGGGATCGTACAAAATTATTTATGATTTTTGGTGTAGCTGAAGATCACGATAGTAATCCAATAAAGATGGGTTTGGGTAAGTTGAAGAAACGAGGTGCTAAAGTTATTGGAGTAAATCCAATCCGAACTGGGTATAATGCGATAGCAGATGAATGGGTTGGAATAACACCAGGAACCGATGGTTTATTTATTTTATCTTTAGTGCACACGCTTATGAAAGCTGGTAAAATTGATCTAGATTATCTCATTCGTTATACCAATGCCCCATATCTGATCGATAGTGACCCAGATTCAGCAGCTTATGGTTTGTTTATCAGAGATGAAGCAGGGGAACCATTAGTACTTGATCGGAAGACAAAAAAGGCAGTTGCTTGGAATACGGTAGGTGTAAGTCCAGATTTGTCAGGCCGATATCGAAAAGGTGGAATAAGTCACATTTCTGTATTTCAACTATTAACCAAAAGATATTTGTCTGAGGAATATTCTCCGGAGACTGTGGAAAAAGCAGTAGGAGTTTCAGCTAACAGAATAAAAAAAATAGCAGCTGAACTTGCTCGTGTGGCGTTTGAAGAAGAAATAATAATTGATCAAAAATGGACAGATTTCCGTGGGGAAAAGCACGAAAAAATGATTGGAAGGCCTGTAAGCTTTCATGCGATGAGGGGGATTTCTGCTCATTCAAATGGTTTTCAAACTTGTAGATCTCTTCATCTACTTCAGATTCTTTTGGGTAGTGTTGAGGTGCCAGGTGGTTTTCGATTTAAACCCCCGTACCCAAAACATTCTAAAAATCATCCAAAACCACACTGCAAAGTTACTCCTGGTCAACCTCTTGATGGGCCGCATTTGGGTTATATTCAAGGGCCAGAAGATTTATGCATCGATGATAATGGTAAGCCAATCCGAGTAGATAAAGCATTTTCTTGGGAAAACCCAATGTCTGCTCATGGTTTGATGCATATGGTTATTAGCAACGCCTACGCTGGTGACCCTTATGAAGTTGACGTTATGTTTATGTATATGGCTAATATGTCTTGGAACTCGTCTATGAATACGACTGGTGTTATGGAGATGCTAACTGCCAAAAATAATAATGGTGAGTATAAAATACCAAAATTAATTTATTCGGATGCATACTCTTCTGAAATGGTTGCTTATGCTGATTTAATCTTACCTGACACAACATACATGGAGAGACATGATTGTATTAGTCTTTTAGATCGACCAATTTGTGAAGCGGAGGCAGCCGCAGATAGTATTAGGTGGCCTGTAATAGACCCAGATCGAGATGTGAGGGGGTTTCAGTCAGTTTTATTAGATCTGGGCGCAAGGTTAGAATTGCCAGGGTTTATCAATGATCAAGGTGAGCCAAAATTTAAGGATTATGCCGATTATATAGTAAATCATGAACGCCGGCCTGGTGTTGGCCCACTTTCCGGGTTTAGAGGGAAAAATGGTGAACAGGAGGGGAGGGGAGATCCAAACCCAAATCAGATACAAGCATATATTGATAATGGTGGATTTTGGAAAAAAGATATCCCAGAATCAGCACAATTTTTTAAACCTTGGAATTCTGAATATCAGGATTGGGCCGTAGATATAGGACTTTTTGATAAGCCTGCTCCATATGTTTTTGACATTTATATAGAGCCGATGCAAAAATTTATTTTATCTGCGAAGGGCCAGGGTCCTACCCAACCTCCAGATCATCTGCGGAAGCAGATATTAGATACAATGGACCCGTTACCTATCTGGTATGACAGTTTTGAAAATCAAATTACGGACGTTGATGAATATCCCATCCATGCGTTGACCCAACGACCGATGGCAATGTACCACAGTTGGGGCAGTCAGAATGCCTGGTTAAGACAAATTCATGGATATAACCCAATGTATTTACCAAAGAAAATCTGGGAAAATAATAATTTTAATGATGGTGATTGGGCATTAATTAGTTCGATGCATGGGTCGATTAAGGTTCCAGTCGCTCGAATGGACGCATTAAATGAGAATACAATTTGGACTTGGAATGCTATTGGAAAGCGTAGAGGAGCCTGGGCTTTGGACGACAACGCTACAGAATCTAATAAAGGATTTTTGTTGAATCATATTATTCACGAATTGTTACCACCAAAAAAAGATGGAATGCGTTGGTCAAACAGCGATCCTATAACGGGACAAGCAGCGTGGTTTGATCTTAGGGTTAAGATTAAGAAAATAGACCAGGCAAGTCATGTAGAGCCTTATCCGATTGCACAAAAATCTCCTGTAGGATCTGCCCCTAAAGATGTTAAGTATGGACAAGAATTTAATGACTGAATTACCTGAATCAACGCGAAAAAAGCTAGGCCTTGTAATAGATTTAGATACTTGTGTTGGGTGTCATGCTTGCGTTGTTAATTGCAAAGAATGGAATACTTCTAATTATGGTTCGCCTTTGTCAGATATTGATGCATATGGTAGTAATCCGGTAGGAACCTTTTTAAATCGGATCCATACTTATGAAGTCACACCTCAAATTGGTCCTGCGCAAACAGTACATTTTCCTAAATCATGCTTGCATTGTGAAGACGCGCCATGTGTCACAGTCTGTCCAACGGGAGCGAGTTACAAAAGAGTTGAAGACGGGATAGTTTTGGTTAATGAGAGTGACTGCATAGGCTGTGGCTTATGTGCTTGGGCATGTCCGTATGGAGCACGCGAGCTAGACCTTGCAGAAGGTGTTATGAAAAAATGCACGTTATGCGTTGATAGAATATATAACGAAAATATCCCAGAAGAGGATCGTGAACCTGCTTGTGTAAGAACCTGTCCAGCAAATGCTCGGCATTTTGGTGACTTTGCTGATCCTGAGAGTAACGTTAGTATCTTAACCAAGGAACGCGGTGGTTTAGATCTTATGCCTGAGCAGTCAACCAAGCCGGTTAACAAATATTTACCTCCACGGCCTAAAGCAGATATCCTCACAGATGGTGATATAGATATCCTCTCACCATTTCTCAATCCTATTGCGTCTGAGCCTGTTGGGTTTCTGAGCTGGGTGGATAAAGCATTGGATAAACTCTAATGCATCCAGCTCCATCAGTTATAATTTTTACAATTTTGTCAGGTTTAGGTTTTGGGTTGTTTATCTTTCTGGGCATTGGGCTACCTACAGCAACAGGATGGGAAGCATTTTTTTTATTTTTTTTAGCTTATGGATTTTCTATAATTGGCTTGCTCAGCTCCACTTTTCATCTTGGGAATCCACAAAGATTTTTAAAAGCATTTAGTCAATGGCGCACAAGCTGGTTAAGTAGAGAGGGTATCTTATCAGTGGCCACATTGGTCTTAATGGCACCATTTGCAATTGGAAAAATATTTTTTGAAATAGAATACTTTGCCTTAGGGTTCATAGCTTCGTTTTTATCTATTTTGACAATAGTATGCACATCGATGATCTATGGCCAATTAAAAACTGTACCAAGGTGGAACACAACTTTTACCCCGATTTTATTTATTTTATATAGTTTGGGTGGTGGTGCAATTTTAGCATCGCAGGTAGCGTTTGCAGCTTATACTTTAATTTTTTGCAGCATTTTCCAAATATTTGCATGGATCAAAAGTGATAAATATTTTGATAAATCAGGGTCAAATTTGAATACAGCAACAGGATTAGAACAATCTGCTGATATTAGATTACTTGAAGGTCCGCACTCAGGTACTAATTATCTTCTGAAAGAAATGGTCCATATAATTGGCAGAAAACATAGTCAAAGGTTGCGAGTGATAGGATTTTTGTTTGTTGGAATTATGCCTGGCCTTATTTTACTGTTCCTGTCCACAAATACAATAATTTTAACTATAATACTCCTCATTCATTTATTTGGGATGACAATAGTTAGATGGCTGTTTTTTGCTGAAGCTGAGCATGTAGTAGGAATTTATTATTCAAAACGTTGAGAGTATGATCATTGGTAATTTCTGAAAACTATTTATTATAATTGCATTATCAAGCATGTTGTTGATCCAGTGGCATAAAGTATTTTGTCCTTAGTACCAATTATTTTACCATCGGCAGTTCCTGTAGATCTTCCGGAATGAGTCACTAAACCAATGGCGTCAATTTCCATACCTATTGGGATAGCTTTTACGATATTTATTTTATATTCCAAGGTTGTATAAAACGACCCTTTAGGAATTTTTGTCATTACAGCACAAGCCATTGCGCTGTCCAAAAGAGTACCATACCAGCCACCATGAACACTTCCTACAGGGTTCATTGAGTCAAATTTAGGGGCTCCTCGAAAAATCACTTGTCCTAAGCTAACACTGATTAAATCGTAATTTAAAGTTTTAGCAATTGGCGCCCCTGGAAGTTCTCCAAGTTTTATTTTTTCCATAAACTCCAATCCTGTCATCGAAAGAATTTCTTCTTGTGACGGTAGCTGTCTCATCTCATTGGCTTTTTTCATTTATCACCTATTTTTAATGTTCTTTTATTATTAAATTTTAAAGAGAAATAAGTTCAAGTGAAAATTACACTTCTTAATACAACCATTGCGATGTTTAATTTAACGGTGTAAATGGTCGGCTATGTTTTATGATTTATTTTGGAATAGAAATGGCAACTGAAAAAAAAGTTTTTGTTAAAACATACGGTTGTCAAATGAACGTTTATGATAGTGAGCGAATGGTGTCGGTAATGAAACCCTCTGGCTACGTTGAGACAAAATCACCAGAAAAAGCCGATTTAATTTTATTAAATACCTGTCATATAAGAGAAAAGGCAGCGGAAAAAATATATTCAGAACTTGGACGAATGAAGGCATTAAAATTAGAGAACCCTGATCTAAAAATTGGTGTAGCAGGTTGTGTAGCGCAAGCAGAGGGTAAAGAGATCATGATTAGACAGCCAGCTGTTGACTTAGTCGTTGGCCCTCAATCTTATCATCGGCTTCCATCGATGATGAAAAAGGTTGATAAAGGCATTCGTGCTTTGGATACGGAATTTCCAGAAGAAAATAAATTTGATTATCTACCAAAAGATTTAACAAAAAGATCAAGCCCTACAGCTTTTTTAACAGTCCAAGAGGGTTGTGATAAATTTTGCGCATTTTGTGTGGTTCCATATACTAGAGGCGTTGAAGTTAGTCGTCCACCAGAGACAATAATTGAAGAAGCTAAATCCTTGATAGATCGAGGTGTGGTAGAAATTAATTTGTTGGGGCAAAACGTAAATGCTTATTCTCAAGTATCTTATGGCCAGAATTTTAATTTATCTAAATTAATTTGGCGATTGTCAGAAATTGAAGGCTTAGAGAGGATTAGATTTACGACCTCACACCCTAATGATATGTCTGATGATCTTATTGAAGCGCATCAATACTGCAAAAAATTAATGCCTTATTTGCATCTGCCCGTGCAGTCAGGTTCAGACAGTATTTTAAAAAAAATGAATCGCAAACATACGTCTGACGATTACAGAGAGATTATTGAAAAATTAAGAAATGCCAAACCGGATCTGTTGCTGTCTGGTGATTTTATTGTTGGGTTTCCAGGGGAAACAGAAGCAGACTTTATGGAAACTTTAAGATTAGTGAAAGATATTAAATATGGTCAATCTTATTCATTCAAATATTCTGCGAGGCCAGGCACTCCAGCGGCTAGTCGAGAAGATGTCTGTGAGGAAGTAAAAAAAGAACGTTTGGCTGAACTTCAACTTTTGTTAACAGAGCAGCAAATGGAGATTCAAAAGAGTATGATTGGAAAAGAAGTTAAAGTATTATTTGAAAAACCTGGTAGATTAAAAGACCAAATGGGGGGAAAGAGTGAATATTTACATGCGGTTCATGTTATCGGAAAGTCGATACAAAAAGGGGACATCAAAAGAGTAAAAATAATCAATTCTGAAAAAAACTCGTTAGGTGGTATTTTAATCGAAATATGAGATCAATTCTTTCAGTAAAAAATATTGAGTTAAGTCTATAAATATTTTATTATCTTATAGCCAAAACAACCATGATGCCTTTTGAGGGAAAAATTATTGGGTAAGAAAAATACTAAGAAAGATCAATTAGTGCGAAGTGGGAATGATATTATCTTTCCAAATAATGACTTACTTGCCCAATTATGTGGGCAATTTGATAAAAATCTCGCATATATTGAAAATAATATTGACGTTGAGTTTACCCATCGTGGCAATGTAATAACAGCTTTGGGAGCCGAAAAAGAATTTAGTTTTGAAGTTTTAGATATACTTTTTAACAGATTACTTAATGGTAAGGCTGTTTCACAAATTGAGATTGATGCCACTTTAAGACAATTTCAAAGTTCAGATAATTCCAGAGAGAATTCGACCAATATTAAGGCAATTTATGAAATAAAAACACGAAAGAAATTGGTTGAACCGCGTACTGAAGCTCAAAAAGATTATATTAAAAGTTTTATGAATAATGAAATGGTTTTTGGAATAGGTCCAGCTGGAACAGGGAAAACATATCTTGCAGTAGCAATCGCTGCCTCTCGTTTTATAAATGGACATGTTGATAAGATAATTTTATCCAGACCGGCTGTAGAAGCTGGAGAAAGATTGGGCTTTTTGCCTGGAGACATGAAAGACAAAGTAGATCCCTATATGCAACCACTATACGATGCGCTTAATGACTTTTTTCCAGTAAAACAGCTTACAAGGTTGCTTGAAGATAAACAGATAGAAATAGCGCCTCTTGCATTTATGCGGGGTCGAACTCTTTCAAATTCATTTGTTGTGCTGGATGAGGCTCAAAATGCAACAGCGATGCAAATGAAAATGTTTTTAACTAGGCTTGGAGAGGGATCTCAAATGGCTATTACTGGTGACATAACGCAAATTGATCTACAACGAGGTATTTTATCTGGATTAAGAAATGCGGAGAGTATTCTTAAAGGAGTATCAGGTATTTCATTTAATTATTTTACGTCGAAGGATGTGATTCGTCATAAGTTGGTCGCAAAAATCATTGAAGCTTATGCGTTGGAGGAAAGTTCATAGTATTAAAAAAAATTAACCTTGAGGTGGTTTATGAAACATTTGATTGGGATAAGAAAGTTTTTAGGGATTTGGCGAATGAAGCAATATCCTCAACTTTATCTCATTTAGGCTATAATCCAGCTATTTTTGAAATTGCAATCTTGACCTGTGACGATAATAAGATTGCAGAATTAAATTATCAATTTTGCAATAATAAAACCAAAACCAATGTATTATCCTGGCCTGAACTTAATTTGTCTGCGAAAAAAAGTGGAGAATTACCAGCATCTATCCCAATTACTAGGGGAGATACCATGTTTTTAGGAAATATTGCCATATGTTATCAATATATTAAAAACGAAGCTGAAGTGCAGAATAAAAAGTTTCAAGACCACGTATTTCACTTGCTCGTTCATAGCACATTACACTTGCTAGGATTTGTACATAAGCTTGAACTTGACGCAAATATAATGGAAAAGATAGAAGTTGAAATATTAGCAAAGGCTTCCATAAGTGATCCATATAGGATACACTAACATTCTTTGTAAGAATAAATAGAAAGGTATACACGTCTTAGTGTAATGAATTAAATGTATGAGTGACATTTCAGATGGACCTTCTGGTGCAGCGCGTCGCGCGCAAAATAATGAATCAAAAAAAACATTCTTTAAAAAATTATTTACTTCTAAAGAGCCAAGCAAAACAGAAGCTGAAGAGCAGTCTAATAAGGATGATTTAACAAAACTCGCTAGTTTTACATCAGATTCAATTCAAGGACAGGTAGGTATTGGCAAGTTAAAGGTAGAAGATGTTGCAATACCGAGAGCAGAAATTGTTTCCGTTCAGTTCGATATGGCATTAGATAACTTGATTGATGTTTTTCGTGAAAGTGGCCTTACAAGATTGCCTGTATTTGAAGGTACATTGGATACCCCAATTGGTATGGTTCATCTTAAAGATTTGGCATTGAAACATGGATTTTCTAAAACAAGTATAACATTAGACCTTCGTAGTATGGTCCGTCCAGTTCTATTTGCGCCACCATCGATGCCTATTTTGGTTTTATTACAAAAAATGCAATCTGAAAGAATTCACATGGCATTAGTTGTTGATGAATATGGCGGTGTGGACGGCTTAGCCACCCTAGAAGATTTAATCGAAACAATGATTGGAGAGATAGAAGACGAGCATGACTTGGAAGAAGACGCATTATGGATAAATGAAAGACCAGGTGTAATACTTGCTCAAGCAAAGGCTCCATTAATTGAATTTCAAGATTTTATTGGGCAGCTATTAGTTGACATTGATGAGGATGATGAAATTGATACCCTCGGTGGATTAGTTTCTCAGCTATGTGGACATGTTCCAGTTAGAGGAGAGGTTATAATTCATCCATCAGGAGTAGAGTTTGAGGTTTTGGACGCTGATCTGAGGCGGATAAAACGGCTTAGGGTTAGTTTGCCCAATGATAACGTTTAAAAATTCTTATCTAAGAATTTTCAAGCTTTCAATTTTTGTATTTTTGCTTGGCTGTGGTTTGGCAATGGGTCAAGCTCCGTGGTCTTATACGATCATAGCACTTTTTAGCTTGCTAACATTATTTTTTGTTATTTCCTGTCAAAAGATAATAACGCACGACAAACTGATTTTTATTTTTGGGTTAGGCTATTTTTGTTTGTCTTTGCACTGGATAGTTCAACCTTTTCTGGTTGAAGGTGGGGTATATCTTTTGATTGCTCCATTTGGATTTTTAGGATTGATAATATTATGTAGCTCTTTTTGGACCATAAGCTCTTTTTTCGTTTTGAAGATTTCCAAGCACTCATCTTCATTAACCGTCGCTTTTGCAATATTGCTTGGTGAAATTACCAGATCTTATTTTTTCTCAGGATTTCCGTGGGGAATAATTGGTTATATATGGACAGATACTTTTATTTCTTTATCCGCTTCTTGGGTTGGACCAATTGGATTGACTGGAATGACACTCTTCCTAACAGCTTTACCATTTTCGACACTAAAACCTCTAAAAGCATCAAGTATTAGTTTTGGTATATTTTTGATAATCCTGGTTGCTATATATTTCCAATTTAGAAATTCAGAGAGAATCTATTCGAACAGTATTGTAAGATTAGTGCAACCAAATGCCGTGCAAGAAAAAAAATGGGATCCAAGTTTTGCCCCTATATATTTTAAAAGCTTAATGGAAATGACTTCAGAAATTGGGAAAGAGAAAGTTGATTTAATTGTTTGGCCAGAATCTGCAATTGTTCCCTTTTTAGATGATGCCTCTCAAGATTTAAAAAAAATTAGTCAGAACATGCCTCGGAATTCTGAGTTGATTTTAGGAATTAGAAGTCAAAGTAAAAATAAAATATTCAATAGCATGATATTATTGGATGCGGATGGCGTTGTGCAAAATAAATATGATAAATTTCATTTAGTACCTTTTGGTGAGTATTTGCCTTTTATGGCTTTTTTTAAACAATTAGGTTTTATAAAATCTTCAGATAATGAGCAGTCCGGGTTTTCAGCTGGAGAGGGTTCAAAGGTTTTAAAATCCAACATTGGATGGTTTAGGCCATTAATTTGTTATGAAGCAATATTTTTTCATGAAATTTACAATCAAAATAGGCCTCAATTCATAGTTAATGTTACTAATGATGGTTGGCTTGGAAATTGGGCTGGTCCACTTCAGCATCTCCAACAAGTAAGAATGAGAGCTATCGAGAATGGTATTCCGATTGTAAGGACCGCTAATACTGGTATTTCAGCGATTATTGACCCTTATGGTGAAATTGTTGACAGTATTGGAATAGGTTTAAAGGATTACAAGGATATAAAATTACCAGTAAAATTGCATGAAACATTTTATTCACGTACGGGCGAAAGTGTAAATTTTATTTTAATCTTAATTTGGTTATTATTTCTTTTCTTTAAAAAAAGGGTTTTTAGGATTGACGGTGCATTATGAGATGTTTATCCAATCCTAAAATATATCCTACAACGGCTTCCTGAAGTAGGCAAATTTATTAATGGAGCAACCTATGACCCGAAAAAAATATTTATTTACCTCTGAATCTGTATCAGAAGGACACCCAGATAAGCTTTGCGATAGAGTGTCAGACGCGATCCTTGATGCTTTTTTGCGAGAGGAGTCTTTAGCAAGAGTTGCGTGTGAGACCTTTGCAACCACAAATAGGGTGATAGTCGGGGGAGAGGTGGGACTTTCCAGTGGCGAAAAATTAGATGACTTTATGGGAAAAATTGATGGTATTGTAAGGGCTTGTGTAAAAGACATAGGCTATGAACAAGATGGATTTCATTGGAAAAACCTTCAAGTTCATAATTATCTTCATCCTCAGTCTGCTCATATTGCCCAGGGAGTTGACAATAAGGGTGCTGGAGATCAAGGGATAATGTTTGGATACGCCGTAGATGAAACATCTGCTTTGATGCCCGCACCAATTCAATATAGTCATGCAATTTTGAGAAAACTTGCTGATGAGAGAAAGAGTGGTAAACTACCACAATTGGGTCCAGACTCAAAGTCTCAACTCACAATTGAATATGAAAATGGGAAGCCTGTTGGTGTGACCTCAATTGTTTTATCGACTCAGCATTTAGATGCTCAGATGACCTCAAATGATGTTAAAGATTTAGTAAAGCCATATATTATGGACACACTTCCGGAAGGGTGGGTATCAGCTCAAACAGAATGGCATGTTAACCCAACAGGTGCGTTTGTAATTGGCGGTCCCGATGGTGATGCGGGGTTAACGGGAAGAAAAATTATAGTTGATACTTATGGTGGTGCTGCGCCGCATGGTGGCGGGGCATTTTCTGGAAAAGATCCCACCAAAGTAGATAGATCTGCTGCTTATGCGGCTAGATACCTTGCAAAAAATGTTGTTGCTTCAAAAGTAGCCACTAAATGTACAATTCAGCTATCTTATGCAATTGGTGTAGCTAAACCACTTTCAATTTATTGTGATACACATGGAACTGGATTGGTTGATGAGAGTAAAATTGAAAAAATAATAGGTGAGGTTATGGATTTGACACCAACTGGCATTAGAGATCATCTTAACCTTGCTTCACCAATCTATGAGAGAACATCAGCTTATGGTCATTTTGGAAGATTGCCTACAGAAGATGGTGGTTTTTCTTGGGAGAAAACCGACTTGATTGAAGCAATTAAAAACAACGTGTAATAAATTTTTTTTAGCTGAATTTTTCTGATATCGATAGTGCTTAGATTTTTTTGGAAAAAAAATTGAACAATTCATGGAGAAATAATTACGGGCGTAGAAAGGGTAAAGCTCTTCGAGGTGCTCAAAAGATTTATATGGCAAGTTTGCAAAAATACCAACCTGTTGGTATCGAACTTGCTGAAAACCCAAGTAGAAAAAAAATCAATCTATTCACGAATTCCAATCCTGTATGGCTTGAGATAGGTTTTGGCTCTGGGGAGCATTTGTTTCATCAGGCTATTGAAAATCCAGAAATTAACATAGTTGGATGTGAGCCTTATATTAATGGTGTAGCGACTCTGTTAGGTAAACTTCAGAAAAATAATTTAAAAAATGTTTTGATATACCCAGGCGATGTGCGTGACTTAATGGACGTTCTTCCTAATTCAATATTTGAAAAAGTATTTTTATTATATCCAGATCCTTGGCCAAAAACTAAACACCATAAGAGACGTTTCGTTTCTCCAGAATTTCTCGATCCATTAATTCCCTTGATAAAAGAGAATGGAAATATCCATATTGCTACTGATATTGGCGACTATGTTAGACAAGCTCTGCTAAACTTAATTTCATACGAGACTTTGGATTGGGTCGCGGACAGTCCTAATGATTGGCGAGAGCCATGGAAAGGATGGTGGAGCACCCGATATGAACAAAAGGCCATTGCTGCTGGTCGACGTTCATACTATTTAATATTTCAGAAAAAATGTTAAGTTCCATTATGTAGCATTTGATGCCATTAAGGTGAATTATGAGTTTAAACGAAAAAGCGAATATGATTTCAAGTTATAGTGGCGGTGCCCTTAGGGGTACTGCGAATATTCCAGGCGACAAGTCAATTTCTCATCGAGCGTTAATTTTTGGATCACTTGCTTTTGGCAAGACAAAAATTTCAGGATTGTTGAACTCATTTGATGTTACAAGTACCATGGACGCTTTACGCTCATTAGGTGTTAGAATTTCTCATGATAAAAATAATGATTGGAATGTTGATGGTGTAGGTGTCGGTGGTTTTACTGCACCAGAAAATATAATTGACTGTGGAAATTCAGGCACATCCGTAAGATTACTGATGGGCGCGATTTCCACTTGTAATATTTCTGTAACATTTACTGGAGATGCCTCTTTAAGAAGTCGCCCTATGAATCGTGTTATTGAGCCACTCAGAGAATTTGGAGCATGTGCTTATGGGAAAGATGGTAATTCTTTGCCCTTGACAATTGTTGGTGCAAAAAACCCTATTCCAGCGGTCTATAGAAGCCCTTTTGCATCTGCTCAGGTAAAATCTGCAGTCTTATTAGCTGGCTTAAATACGGCAGGTGAAACGGTATTTACAGAGTCTGTGATGACGCGAGACCATACTGAGCGAATGCTTTCTAAATTTGGAGCTGTGATTTCTACAGAAAGAACAAGAACTGGTTGGAAAACTGTGCTTTGTGGATATCCTGATCTTAAACCACAAAATATCCATATCCCTTGTGATCCATCCTCTGCTGCTTTTATAATTTGTTCTGCACTGATTGTCGAAAAATCTGATGTTCTTGTCCCAAATATTAACTTAAATCCAACCCGAAATGGTATATTTGACACGCTGATTGAAATGGGAGCGAACCTAACATTTGAAAACATGCGGGAAGAAGGCGGTGAGCCTGTGGCAGATATCAGATCCAAATTTTCTCCCAATTTAATTGGAGTAGATGTTCCCGAAGATAGAGCGCCCTCAATGATAGATGAATATCCAATCTTGTCATGTGTTGCAGCCTTCGCAGACGGTAAAACAAAGTTTTTTGGAGTTAAAGAGCTTCGAGTAAAAGAGTCCGATCGGATAGCATCAATGGTGGAGGGTCTGAGATCTTGTGGCGTAAGTGTGGAAGAAACAATCGATACCATGACGATTTTTGGCAAAGGTCACGGATCAGTACGGGGTGGTGCAATCTGTAAAAGTTATTTGGATCATAGAATTGCGATGTCTTTTCTTTGCTTAGGTTTGGCTTCAAAAAATAAGATCACAATAGACGATGCGCGACCTATCGATACAAGTTTTCCAATTTTTGAAAATTTGATGAGCAAATTAGGCGCAAATATAAAAAGGGAAAGTATTTGACCTTTGTTGTTTCGATTGATGGTCCAGCAGCAGCAGGTAAAGGGACAATTGGGCGGAGTTTGGCAACGCATTTTAGCTTTTCTTATTTAGATACTGGCCTGTTGTATAGAGCTGTTGCATCAAAAGCATTAATGACTGGGCGGGACCCGATAGAAATAGCAACTCAATTAAGTGAAAAAGATTTACGTCAGTCTAACCTCCGGAATTTAGAAGTTGCAAAAGAAGCATCCCGTATAGCAATCGTACCAGAGGTTCGTATTGCTTTGAAAATATTCCAGGAAGAATTTTCTCAGAAAGGTAATGGTGCTATATTAGATGGTAGGGATATTGGTACAGTGATTTGCCCAGATGCAGACATCAAATTTTTTATTTTAGCAAGCTCGACTGTACGAGCAAAAAGAAGGTTTGCTGAATTACAAAAAAGTAATCACAGCACTACTTTTGAGGTAGTTTTAAGTGAAATTCTTGCTAGAGATAAAATGGATGCGGATCGTACTTATTCACCAATGATAAAACCCAAAGACGCTTTTGTTTTAGACACGTCTGATTTATCAATAATTGATGCGGTAAATACAGCAAAAAGTTTAGTACAAAGAGTTATTTCAGAAAAAAATTGATCAGATAAGTGTTGTACTTGTGTCTATAGAGAATATGTTTTATAAGCCGCCCGGTTGAGACTGAGGATTATGAGACTTTTCGCTGCTACCAATGCTGTTTTGCAAAGAATCGATAATCTTATTATTTGATATAGTTGGGCCGTATTATAGTTAATCAAAAAGAAACCGAAAGACCCGTGGAACCAACCATGTGGCCAGAAAACTTAAAAAAAGGAATTTAGACCGTATGTCTGCATCTGTTACTATGGAGGATTTTGAAGCCCTTCTAAATGAAAGCTTCGAACTTGATGTTCCCACAGAGGGATCTGTTGTAAAAGGCACTGTTATAGCCGTTGAAGCTGGTCAAGCCATTATTGATATTGGTTTCAAGATGGAAGGGCGAGTGGATTTGAAAGAATTTGCAAATCCTGGAGAAGATCCTGAAATAAATGTAGATGATAAGGTAGAGGTTTTTCTAGAACGAGTAGAAAATTCAAAGGGAGAGGCTGTAGTATCCCGAGATAAAGCTCGACGTGAAGAAGCTTGGGACCGAATGGAGAAAGCTTATAGCGATGAAATTCGGGTAGATGGAGCAATATTTGGTCGTGTAAAGGGAGGTTTTACCGTTGATTTAGGGGGTGCAGTAGCATTTCTACCTGGATCCCAAGTAGATGTTAGACCAGTGCGTGATGCTTCTGCATTAATGGGAATGAAGCAGCCCTTTCAAATTCTGAAAATGGATCGTAGACGGGGCAATATTGTTGTGTCCAGAAGAGCGATATTGGAAGAGTCCAGAGCTGAGCAAAGGGCTGAAGTAGTTGGAAAGCTAGCTGAAGGAGACGCCGTCGAGGGCGTCGTAAAGAATATTACCGAGTACGGTGCATTTATAGATCTGGGAGGTGTGGATGGCTTGCTACATGTAACTGATATGGCGTGGCGTCGTATTAACCATCCGTCAGAGATATTAACCATCGGTGAGACAGTAAATGTACAAGTTATTAAGATTAACAAAGATACCCATCGAATAAGTTTAGGTATGAAACAGCTGGAAGAAGATCCTTGGAATGTTGTATCTGCTTCTTATCCTTTGGAGTCAGTTCATACAGGTCGGGTTACCAATATCACTGATTATGGTGCTTTTGTTGAATTAGCGGCTGGGGTCGAAGGATTAGTGCATGTCTCAGAAATGTCTTGGACAAAGAAAAATGTTCATCCTGGTAAGATTGTATCCACTTCACAAGAAGTTGAAGTTATGGTTCTAGAAATAGACGACGTAAAACGAAGAGTGTCTTTAGGTTTGAAACAAACGCAAGGTAATCCATGGGAAAGTTTTGAAAAATTGCACCCAGTTGGGAGCCAAGTCGAAGGTGAAATAAAAAATATTACTGAATTCGGATTATTTGTTGGGCTTGAAGATGATATTGATGGGATGGTGCATCTGTCTGATATTGATTGGAATGTTTCGGGCGAAGAAGCTATCAAAAATTACAAAAAAGGAGATGTGGTTACCGCAGGAGTTTCTGAAATCGACGTGGAGAAAGAGCGAATTTCTTTAAGTATTAAAATGCTTGGAAAAGATCAGTTTGTTGATGCGGTTGACGGTATCAAACGAGGTGCGATTATTACTGTAGAAGTCACTGCTATTGAAGAGGGCGGGATCGAGGTAAATTGCAATGGTATGAAATCATTCATCCGCCGATCAGATCTCTCGCGTGACAGAGCAGAGCAGCGACCTGACAAATTTACAGTGGGAGATAAAGTGGATGCTCGGGTTACAAGCTTAGACTCAAAATCACGAAAAATCGGCCTTTCTATTAAAGCTAGAGAGATTGCAGAAGAAAAAGAAGCGGTTGAGCAATATGGTTCAACAGATTCTGGTGCTTCATTGGGTGATATATTGGGTGCTGCGTTGAAAGATCAAGACGAAAAATAAACCAAGTACTTTGAGCTGTTTTTTATAGACTACTAATTTTCGAATCATGTAGACTAAATGAACAGCTCAAAAAGACGTAAAAATTTAATTAATCAAGGTTTGATATAGGTTTTTCTAGATTTTATCATGGCTTTATTGATAATATCTTAATTTAATACATTATCTGAGGGTCAATCTATTTCCACTCGCAACTAAATCTGTAACACTTGGACAAGTTTAGTGTTCGCAAAAATTGACATGGAGGAGTTACATGATACGATCTGAGCTGGTCCAAAAGATTGCTGATGAAAACCCTCATCTTTATCAAAAGGATGTGGAGAGGATAGTTGCTACAATATTTGATGAAATTATTTCGGCAATGGCGTCTGGTGATCGAGTAGAACTAAGAGGCTTTGGCGCATTCTCAGTAAAGAAAAGAGAAGCTCGAATAGGACGAAATCCAAGAACAGGTGAAAAAGTTGAAGTGGCTGAGAAGCATGTGGCTTTTTTTAAAACAGGCAAGCTATTGAGAGATCGCCTGAATCGAAATTGACAATCTTAATAAAGGATTTGTTTTTTGCGGTACATAAAACTACTGGTGGCGGCTTTAGTAGGCTCATTGCTTATAATTTTTGGTCTTTCCAACACTGAAACAGTTGTGCTGAAATTGTTACCTGAAAATTTTGAGCGGGTTGGTTTTGTAAGTGGTAGATATGTGTTACCAATATTTTTGCTAGTTTATCTTGCTATGTTAACTGGAATAGTGTTTGGGATTGTTTATGAGTTTTTTAGAGAGCGTAAGTATAGATTGAAACTGAGGCGGAAAGAAAAAGAGTTAAGATTGCTAAGAAAAAAAATCATGGAATTAAACTCCAACAATGTAGCTGGTGACACTGAAATTTTAAACATTTTAGACGAAATTAAGTAAAAGTTTTAGGAAATTGTTACTTTCATGGTAAAAGTTAAGATTTGTGGGCTAAAATCAATATCAACTGTTAAATATGCTGTTAGATGTGGTGTTGATTATATTGGATTCGTTTTTTTTGAGAAATCTCCACGCTTTGTTGACATTTATTCTGCAAAAAAGTTAACAGATTTAGTTCCAGCTGAAATAAAGACTGTTGGTTTGTTTGTTAACGCTTCTCGACGACACATTGAAAAAGTCTCAAAGGAAGCGCGCCTAGACTATCTTCAGCTTCATGGTCAAGAAACACCAGAGCAAGTTGGGAAGTTAAAAGACTTACTTGGCATTCCAATTATAAAGTCTATCGGTATTGCGGAGAAATCTGATTTGGAGCAGGTCAAAGAATTCGAGGATACTTGCGATCAGTTGTTGATTGACACTAAAGCCTCAACCTCAATGAAGCTACCTGGTGGCAATGGTATTGTTTTTGATTGGGGGCTTGTGTCAGATTTCCATTTTGAGTGCCCTTGGTTATTAGCTGGTGGTTTGACTTCAAAAAATGTTATCAAAGCGATAAGAATATCAGGTGCAAATCAAGTTGATGTTTCTTCAGGTATTGAAAAAAAGTTTGGAGTAAAAGATCCTAAAAAGATGAGCGAATTTATTGAGGTAGTGAAGAATGATGGAAAATCCAGAAAATAATCTTTTTAATAGTTTTATGAAGGGGCCAGATGAAGGTGGTCGTTTTGGTCAATTTGGTGGAAGGTTTGTTTCTGAGACACTTATGCCTTTAATTCTCGATTTAGAAAAGGAATATGAGAAGGCAAAGAAAGATGGATCTTTCTGGGAGCAAATGGACTATTTGTGGAAGCACTATGTGGGTAGGCCATCTCCCTTATATCTTGCTGAGAGACTTACAACACATCTGGGCGGCGCTAAAATCTACATGAAACGAGATGAATTAAATCATACTGGTGCTCATAAGATTAACAATGTGCTCGGTCAAATTCTGTTAGCAATGCGTATGGGTAAAAAACGTATAATTGCAGAAACTGGAGCTGGTCAACACGGAGTTGCAACGGCAACAGTGTGTGCTAGATTTGGTTTAAAATGCATAGTATACATGGGTTCTCATGACGTTGAAAGACAAGCACCGAACGTCTTCAGGATGAAATTGTTAGGTGCTGAGATTATTTCGGTTACGTCAGGTAGGGGAACATTAAAAGATGCTATGAATGATGCATTAAGAGACTGGGTTACTAATGTTAAGGATACATTCTATTGCATTGGAACCGTGGCTGGCCCACATCCTTATCCTGCTATGGTTCGAGATTTTCAATCAATTATTGGAAAAGAAGTGCGTGATCAAATTCAAAAACAGGAAGGTGAAGGCCGCCTGCCAGATACCTTGATAGCAGCAATAGGTGGTGGTTCGAATGCTATGGGTCTTTTTTACCCATTTTTAGATGACACAGACGTTAACATAATCGGTGTTGAAGCTGGTGGTAAAGGTGTTAATGGGCGAATGGAGCATTGCGCTTCGTTGACAGGTGGTCGACCCGGAGTCTTGCATGGAAATAGGACTTATTTATTACAAGATGATGATGGGCAGATCTTAGAAGGTTTTTCAATATCAGCGGGTTTGGACTATCCTGGAATTGGTCCAGAACACAGTTGGCTACATGATATTGGTCGCGCCAAATATGTGAGTATCACTGATGAAGAAGCTTTAGCTGCTTTTAAGTTATGTTGCTTGCAAGAAGGAATAATTCCTGCTTTAGAACCAAGTCATGCATTAGCTCATGTACTAAAAATTGCACCTGATTTACCCAAAGATCATTTGATCGTAATGAATATGTGTGGCCGCGGAGATAAGGATATTTTTACTGTGGCTAAGGCATTAGATATTGATATTAGTGAGTAGATAAAGCTACTGATCTTACATATTTGTAATTTTTATTTCATCGCATATTTCAAAAGAATCTCAAGTGATATTATTTCTAGTGCCTTCTTATGAGTGGCTCTTGCATTTATCATTGGAGCGACATCTTCTAGATGCGCCTGAAGAAACCTCGAAGCGCATAAACACCATTGATCGCCAGCTTTTAGTCCAGGAAATCCAAACTCTAATCTTGGTGTCGTTAAATCATTACCAAGATATTTTGAGAATGCCAAAAATTCATCTGTCATAATTGCACATACTGTATGGCTGCCTTCGTCGTCGTTACATGTGTCACAAGACCCATTCCTAAAAAACCCAGTGACTGGATCCTTCGAGCATATCTCTAATGGTTTATCAAAAACGTTTAATGAGGCTTCTTGGGTTATAGGCAAGTGATAGTTTCCTTTTATTTAATCAATTTTTGAATTTTTTTATCAGTCTCTGAAGTGGAGTTAGCTTGGTTTTCCTACCATATTCATGTGGTTCAGTTTTATTGTTCGGTTTATTTTTTGGATTATGATATACTGCCTTTTCTTGAGTCTGATTGATTTGATTTAGAAATTCTTGCTGGTTTTCGTTAAATAACTTTTCAATATGCCTTGAAATTTTTATTATTAGAGTTTCTATTTTATCTCTATCATTAACTGTGAAATCACTTAAAACATATTTTGCAACCATTGCTTTGTTTGCTGGCCTTGATATGCCGAATCTCAATCTTAGATATGAGTTGCCAACATGTTGGTCTATAGACTTTAACCCATTATGACCAGCGCTACCACCGCCAGTTTTCAATTTTACTTTACCAATTTTCAAATCTAAGTCATCGTGGATAACTGTTAAATTTTCGACATTTAACTTATAAAAATTTAGCACCTCTTGGATTGCGTTTCCAGAATTATTCATAAATGTTTCTGGTTTTATCAACATAACTTTTTTGGAGTTTAAATGACCTTCAGTTATTTGTGACTGGAATTTTTTTCGCCATGGTTGAAAATTGTTTAGTTCAGCCATTGAATCTAAAATTTTAAAACCAATGTTATGGCGGTTTTGAGTATACTTTTTTCCTGGATTTCCCAATCCCGCAATTATTTGCATAACAATGCCCTATTAATCAAAATATGACGCTAATTTATATTGATAATGATATAAAGCAATATCACTCATATTATTTATTCTTTAGCCAAATAAATTGGATAGAAAGGAGATCAATTGCTCCTTCCCATCAGTCTTGCGTTATTCTTCAGAACTATTCTCGGTATTCTCAGAATTTTCTTCACTATCCTCTGCGCTATCTTCAGCATCTGAGACCTCTTCGTCTTCATCTGTTGATTTTAGAGCAGATGGCGCTGAAACATTTGCTATAACAAAGTCTCGATCTGTTATCATTGGACGAGCACCAGCTGGCATTTCAATATTTGAAATTGTTATTCCATCGCCAATATCTAATCCTTCAAGATTGGCAATTAGTTTTTCAGGAATATCGCTTGCTGTTACTTTTAACTCTACTTCTGTTCGCACAACAGTCAGGACTCCACCGCGTTTTAAGCCAGGACATTCTTCTTCGTTTATAAACTCAACAGGTATAAATAAATTTACTCTAGAGCTTCTTCGTAATCTCATTAAGTCTAAATGTGTTGGAAGGTCTTTTACTACGTGCCTTTGTACATTTCTACAGATTACTCGTACATCTTCTTGATCGGGCACTTTTAAATTAAATAAAGTCGATAAAAATCTTCCAGCTTTTACCATTTTAAATAATTCATTGTATTTTATGTTAATTGGTTGAGGGTCTTGTCCACCGCCGTATACGACGCCAGGCACCAAGCCATCTCTTCGAGCTTTACGGGCGGCCCCCTTGCCTGTCCCCGAGCGAGCTGTGGCGTTTAAGTCTGGTATTTGATCAGCCATCATTTTACTCCAAATAGTTAGTTTGCTTATCCTCCAAGGGTGCATAAGCTTTGTGAAAGTGATGCAATACGTGATTGTTAGTAAATTGAAAAGGCCAATTTGGAAAAATAATTCTATTTGTCGAATTTTGGCAGTGCTGAGGGAGAGCAGCACTGCCATTTCATTACAATAACTAGAGTTGCTAAAGTGAATTTTTTATTAGCAACCTAAATTTTATTGCATGCATTTTTTGCTCTGGATAGAATCTCTGACCTATTCATACCTAAGTCGGCTAAGTCTCTATCAGATAATTTGTTTAGTTCTGTTACTGTTTTTGAAATATCCCGTGCTTTTGAGTAATTTTCAATTAATGTCTCTATGAGTTGAGTTATTCGCTTAAGCAAATGTGTTTGTTTAGGGATGTCTGAAATTATCGCCATGTTAATCGCCTTTGAATGTCGTTTGAATTATAGAGGACACATAGGTATAATTTTGAAATAAAAAAACAGATAATTTCACAAATCCGTCATGTAAATTATGCATACCTCGTGTTTAATTTTAATCACTTTAGTTTGCGATAGGTGCAACGTTTTAAAAAAAGCTTGAGTTATCAGTGCTTAGTTTTATTTTAAGTTTACGTTGATAGTAAACTTCAATACATCAAAGTAGCATAAGGTGGAAAAAGAGACATTATGGATCAAGTTAAACAAAAAATTCTGACTGTGTTGCGCGGTATTGAACTCCCGGATGGAGAGAACTTGATATCTCTCGATTTGATAAGAGCTTTGAGTATTTCTAACGGTGTGGTCAGTTTTGTTATTGAGGTTGAAGCCGCTAAAGCAAAGGATTTCGATAATGTTATAGAGAAGGCAAAGCAAGAAATAGGCTCTCTTGAAAATATTAGCAAAGTATCTATTGTTTTAACATCTCACAATAAAGTTATCGAAGATAACAAGGGTCAACCACCAAAATTAGTGGTTGGAGGTCATCCCAAGCCTCAAGAAGGTGTAAAACCAGTCAAAGGTGTGGAAAGAATTATTGCCGTAGCATCTGGCAAGGGGGGTGTAGGAAAGTCGACTCTATCCAGTAATTTAGCTGTAGCGTTAGCAAAAAAAGGAAGACGAGTTGGTTTGCTGGATGCAGATATTTATGGACCATCTCAACCCAGAATGATGGGTGTGAGTGCGCGACCTTCTTCGCCTGATGGCAAGACTATTATACCACTATCGGCACACGGTGTGACCATGATGTCTATTGGTTTAATGTTAGAGGAGGATCAAGCTGTGGTATGGCGTGGTCCAATGCTGATGGGTGCTTTGCAACAAATGTTAGGGCAGGTCGAGTGGGGGCGCTTAGATGTTTTAATTGTTGATTTGCCTCCTGGCACTGGGGATGTTCAATTAACATTAGCTCAAAAAACAAAAATAACTGGAGCCATTGTAGTTTCAACACCTCAAGACATTGCTCTCTTGGATGCACGAAAGGCGCTTAATATGTTTGGAAAAACAAAAACCCCGGTGCTAGGGATGATTGAAAATATGTCAACCTATGTTTGTCCATCATGTGGATATCGGCAAGAATTATTTGGTCATGGTGGTGTGAAGCAAGAAGCGGAAAAGCAAGGTTTGCCATTTTTAGGTGAAATTCCCCTAGACCTTGACATCAGATTAGCTTCTGACAAAGGCGAGCCCATTGCTCTTACTAACACGCCAGCCTCAATGGCCTATAAAATTCTTGCAGATAAGCTAATTTCTGGAGGGATGGCTTGAGCATCACTAATATGATTGAACGAATCAGGTTTTGCATATTTTGCTAACATTGAATTAATGTTCACATTTTGTTCTCATATTCAATAATTTATTTTGCAGGAATGATTTTTTTAAAATCAAATTAAAAAGATAATTCTTAAAATAGAATTACTACATCTTGTGGTCATTAAGATATTTTTTGCTAAATATGCTAATTATATGAGTATTAGTTAAGTTGAAAGTATTATAACTTAAGTATTTCCTATATAACCATAAAATTCCCTTGATTTCCATGAATTCCCATGGCATCCCTTTAGGTACGATATTATCGGGACGCTAAAGAGGGCAAAAAGATCCTCACGCAAATTCAGGTTTCATACGGGCCCCGCTTAATTGTCGTTTATGGTTTGATATCTACGCGAGCAGACACCCCCCCCAGGTGGCGACATATCAAATCGGTCCTAAATGGACAAGCGCGGCGGATCGAGCTTCGGCAGCAGCACGATCCGCCGCCACTCATTTAAAGACCAATAGGAGTAAAGAGCTAGATGAGCAGAAGGTTTAGAGGCGAGAGTGTACACAAAGTAGATGGCAAGGGACGAGTCTCTATACCAGCAGCTTTTCGTCGAGTTCTAGAGGAGAACGATCCTGATTACTCATCGGGTTTAAATCCTAATTTAATCATAGTTTATGGTAATTCAAAACGAACTTTTTTGGAAGGCTTCAGTGTCGCTTCAATAAATGAGGTTGACGAAAAGATAGCAGCGTTACCGCGAGGCTCAAAGTCAAGACGGATACTAGAGAGAATGTTTTCTGGTCAAGCGTTACATACTAGTATTGATGAAACAGGTCGACTTGTTTTACCGCAAAAAATTCGAGACAAGGTAGGAATTACAAATGATGCGATATTTATAGCATCTGGTGACACTTTTCAAATTTGGCATCCTGATACATATACTCAACACAACTTAGAAATAGATTCCTGGTATGATCAACAAGATAGCGATTTTGATCCATTATTTTTGCTAGAGGGTGAGGATCTGGACTGATGAGCGAGGTGAAACTTCAGGACAAAACTGAAACTTCGCGCCACATACCAGTTTTATTAGATACTTTTCTGGAAAGCGTTGATCCAATCGATGGTATTTGGCTTGATGGAACTTTTGGTGATGGGGGCTACAGTCGTGCTTTGGTAAACTCAGGAGCAACTCGGGTAATCGCAATTGATCGTGACCCTGAGGCTCAAAAATCAGCAGATTATTTGAAGTGTAAATACCCTTTAAGATTTAATTTTGTTTTAGGTAGGTTTGGTGAAATGGATGCTCTTGTAAAAAAAGAGGGTTTTGCAAGTGTGAATGGAATAATTTTAGACCTTGGTGTTAGCTCAATGCAACTAGACCAAGCTGAACGTGGATTCTCATTTCAAAAAAAAGGGCCGCTTGATATGAGAATGAGTAAATCAGGTCTTTCAGCATACGACATTGTCAATGAATACTCTGAGAGTGATCTAGCAAATATAATATACAATTATGGCGAAGAGCGATTTTCTCGGCGTATTGCTCGAGCGATCGTTAGTAAAAGATCAAAAAACTTAATAAAATCGACCGAAGAATTGGCAGATGTTATCTCCAACTCTGTCAAAACTCCAAAGCGATTAAAAACACACCCAGCAACACGGACATTTCAGGCTTTAAGAATTTTTGTAAATAATGAGTTGGACGAATTAGTAGATGGCTTAGAGGCAGCAGAGCGTATTCTATCACCACATGGTATACTGGCGGTTATAACTTTTCATTCATTAGAAGATAGAATTGTAAAAAGATTTATACAGTTGCGATCTGGAGAACACCCACTGAGCAATCGTTTCCAACCATCAAAACAACAAGAAAATATCGTAAGCTTTAATAAAATAACAAGAAAGGCGTTAACTGCCAGAGATAGAGAAATAAATTATAATCCACGCGCTAGATCGGCAAAATTAAGGATTGCAAAAAAGATCAAATATCATGATTTCCCAATAAATAGGGATCAATTAGGAATACCTATTTTTCATCGTACTGGTGCACTTAAATGAAGAACTTACTTTACATATTTGTAACAATAGCCGTTATTGTGTTGGCTTTTTGGGCGTACCAGGAAAGTTTTGAAACAAAAGCAGCACTCAAAAAAATCAAAACAGTTAATACTGAAATTAATAATGCTCAAGAAAAATTAAGCGTTTTGAGAGTAGAGTGGGCATACCTAAATAGACCAGATCGTCTCAGGGCTTTAGTGGATATGAATTTTAAGCAACTGAAGCTAATCGAATTAAATACAAATCATTTTGATGATCTTAGAAGCTTTGAACTTAAAGATGATTTGACAGAAATAGGTTATGGCGAGAGTAATTCTATTAAATTTGATGTAAATGGTGAGAGTAGATGATCAGAAAGCCCTTGCGCCCCATAAGCCAAATTATTTTTGCGCGTAGTGCTGGGCAAGATCCAGATAACATAGAGAGAGAGAACATTCGGAAAAGACATTTGAAGCTCGAAAAGTCTGCACGAGTGAGAAGTGAAAGCCGATTATTAGTATTGGCAGGTTTTTTTCTTTTGTCATTTATAGCGATTGGCTTGAAAATGGGAATGCTTTCACTGGTTACACCGATAGAGCCAACTGCTTCAGCTCAACTTATGAAAACAATGACAAAAAGGGCAGATATACTTGACAGGAACGGTTCTGTATTAGCTACCAATTTGATTACTAATGCTCTTTATGCCAAACCAAATTTAATGATTAATAAAGAGAATTCTATTCAGAAATTAGTTAAAATTTTTCCTGATTTAGATATCGCAAATCTAAAAAAGTTGTTTGCAAGTGGTAGAAAATTTATTTGGATAAAACGAAAAATATCACCAGAGCAGATGCAAGCGGTGCATGAATTGGGTGAACCAGGTTTGAGGTTTGGACCAAGAGAGATGCGACTTTATCCAAATGGACGATTAGCTGCACACATCTTGGGTGGAGTTGGATATGGAAAAGAAGGAGTTAGTTCTGCGGAGTTGGTGGGTTCTGCGGGGGTAGAGTTAAAATTTGATGACTTTTTAAAAGATAAGTTGGGTAAAGGAGAGCCTTTAATTTTATCTTTAGATTTAGGAGTGCAAAGTGCGACTGCGCATGTGTTAAATGGTGGTATGCAATTGATGAATGCGAAGGGTGCCACAGCGATACTGATGGATATTCATTCAGGGGAAATAATATCTATGGTATCACTTCCAGATTTTGATCCAAATGATAGATCAGGCAAATTTTCCAATAAAAATGGCTCTGATAGCCCATTGTTTAATAAGGGTGTTCAAGGTCTTTATGAGCTTGGCTCCGTATTTAAGGTGTTTACTGCAGCACTAGCGCTTGAGGAAAAAATAGTAAATTTAGATACTCTGGTAGATACGTCTAGCCCAATTGTATGGGGAAAACATCGTATAAGTAATTATCATCGTCTACCGGAACAGCTATCATTTACTGATGTGATTGTAGAAAGTTCAAATACTGGAACATCCAGGCTGGCTCAGGAATTAGGGGGAAAGCGTCAAAAAGAATTTTTAGCGCAGTTGGGTTTTTTTGAAAGTTCGGGAGTTGAATTGGTTGAGGGAAAAAACATTACTTCTCAATATCCAGCCAATTGGAGTGAGATATCCACAATGACTATCTCATATGGTCATGGTTTATCATCCAGTCCATTACATGTAGCAACAGCATTTGCTTCTGTTTTAAATGGAGGTTTGAGGATAAGGCCAACACTGATAAAGGATTCTAACAAAGGCGCGAGTAAAATAAGAATAGTTGAACAGGGAGTTTCAAAGGATTTAATAAATATATTGTATCAGGTTGTTGATCGAGGTACAGCAAGTGCCGCAAATGTGTATGGCTATTCAGTAGCAGGCAAAACCGGTACGGCTAATAAAGTAAAATCGACTGGTGGTTATTATAAAAAGAAAAACATAACAACATTTGCATCTGTTTTCCCTGCTGAAAAGCCAAAATATGTTCTTCTTGTTACTTTAGATGAGCCTATTGTGATGACGGGTCAAAAATCTAGAAGAACAGCAGGTTGGACGGCAGCGCCTATAGCTTCTGAAATTATTTATCGTGTAGCGCCATTATTAGGCATTAGACCACATTTGCATAATAGATCTCATAATGATTTATTGATGGTGGGTAATTAGGATATTGTTTTGCTTTCAAATATCAAAAAAATATTAACATTAAGGGACTTGGAGCTTCTATCTAACAATAAATCTAATACGGAAATACATGGCATCGCTGTAGATAGCAAAAGCGTAATCAAAGGATATTTGTTCGTAGCTTTGCAAGGTTCAAATGCGCATGGAGCTGAATATTTTAAAGAAGCGATAGAAAATGGAGCTAATGCGGTTCTAACAGATGAAAATGGATATGAAATAATTCATAAAACAGGTAGTGCAAATTCACTTCCCACAATTGTTTCTAAAGAACCAAGGTTAATATTATCTTCTTTAGCGAAAAAGTTGTGGGAGGGTCAGCCAAGGGTTATGGCCGCTGTAACTGGGACTAACGGTAAGACGTCTGTTGCCTATTTCACTCGTCAAATTTGGAGTTTTTTAGAATTCAAGGCGGTAAGCATTGGTACCGTGGGAGTCGAGGGTGACTATATTGACAATGTTAAGCATACCACTCCTGAACCAATCACATTACACCGTTTATTAAATAGCTTATCAGAAAATAAAATTTCACACTGCGTAATGGAAGCATCGTCACACGGATTAACACAATGCCGGCTTGACAGTGTTGAATTGAAGGCCGCTGCCTTTACAAATTTTTCACATGATCACTTGGATTACCATGGAAATTTTAAAGAATATTTTGATGCTAAAATGGGTTTGTTTGAGAGAGTTTTAGAGAAAACTGGGACAGCAGTAATTTATTCAGATGATAAAAAAAGTAACGAAGTAAAGCTGCGCTGTGAAAAAGAAGGTATAAAAACTTTCACTGTTGGTAAATCAGAAGAAAATGATTTGGTAATTTTAAAGATAAAGACAGATGAGACAGGGCAGACAATTAGATATAAATTCAAAGAGTCTGTTTATCAGACGCGAATTGGTTTAGTGGGTACTTTTCAATCCAAAAATGTTCTTTTAGCTTTAGGGTTAGTGCTTGTTTGTGGTGCTGAAATTACAGACGTGTCTGGCTTTCTTCCAAATCTTTCATCTGTTCCTGGTAGGATGCAAAATGCTGGGCAGCGCATAAATGGTGCTCCAGTATTTGTAGATTACGCGCATACACCAGAAGCATTAAAAACAGCTCTAACCTCATTAAGGCCACATGTTTTAGGAAAATTGAATGTTGTATTTGGTGCAGGAGGAGATCGCGATAAGCAAAAAAGAAAATTGATGGGAAAAATAGCATCCATTTACGCAGATATTACATATGTAACTGATGACAATCCTCGAAAAGAAAACCCTGAGAAGATAAGAAAATCTATACTTAAAGGTTGTCCTAATGGTCTAGAAATAGGAGATCGAGCTGAAGCAATTCTATTAAGCATTGCTGAACTTAAGTCTGGAGATGCTCTCTTGATTGCGGGAAAAGGTCATGAGGTTTATCAGATTATTGGAGAGACTAAATTCCCTTTTAATGATGTTGAGCAGGCTAGTATTGCCATCCAAGCATTGGATAAGAGGGTAGTCTAAATGTCATTATGGACATCGGAGGAAATAAAGCTCGCAACGGATGGCAAAGTGATTGGAGAGTGGGTGGTCGATGGTATTTCGATTGATACCAGAAATCTTGTTAAGGGCGATTTGTTTATTGCTTTAAAAGACAAAAGAGATGGGCATGATTTTGTAAAAAAAGCCTTTGAGTGTGGAGCTGTCGCTGCACTTGTTTCCCATATTCCGAGTGGCTTGAGTGGTGACTCAAATATAGTATTAGTCCCAGATGTTTTGCAAGCTTTACAAAATATGGCGCGCTTTTCAAGAAAGCGGTTTCAGGGAAAATTGATTGCTATTACAGGTTCAGTTGGAAAAACCTCCACAAAAGAGATGCTGAAAACTGTTTTAAATTACCAAGGTAAAACACATGCATCTGAAAAAAGCTTTAATAATCATTGGGGTGTCCCTTTAACCCTTGCTCGAATGCCGTCTAAAACTGAATATGCAATTCTCGAATTAGGTATGAACAAAAGTGGAGAGATTAGACAGCATAGTCTTTTATCCAAACCACATGTTGCATTAATTACTTCTGTTAATATGGTCCATATGTCGTCATTTAAAAATCTTGGTGAAATTGCTTTAGCTAAGTCAGAAATATTCGATGGTTTAGTTGAAAATGGTACGGCAATTGTAAATTCGGACATCGAACCATTAGAAATTGTTAAAAAGACTTTTGCAGATTGTAACGGCTTATTGGTAACATTTGGAAAAAATGTGGCTGATTGGAAACTAAATAGCATAAAAACCAACGACCATTCAATTAGTGTGTTTGCAACGCAAAATCAGAATGATTTTAATTTTGAGTTAATTTCTTTAGGCGAGCACTTTGCACTAAATTCCCTGGCAGTATTGGCAGTTGTTAATTCTTTAAAACTTGATTTAGCAACGGCTATCACTAGTTTCAAGAGTTGGAGACCACTGACGGGACGGGCAGATGTCAGCATAGTAAATTTGAACGATGATGACCCAAATTCATATTTTAGTTTAATTGATGACTCCTATAATAGTAATCCAACTTCTTTAAAAGCAGGTATAGTGCTTTTAAATAATCTTTATGAAAGTAAAGCTTTCAAAGAGAGAGGTAATAAAATTGTTATTTTAGGAGATATGCTTGAGTTGGGTGAAGAAGAGGAAACTATTCATCAAGAAATTGCTAAATGGCCAGAGTTAAAAGGTGTCCGACATTTTTATTTAGTGGGTAGTTTGATGAAAAATTTATATGATATTCTACCAAATCATATTAATAAAATGTGGTTTGAAAGTTCTACTGAATTATCATCTAAAATGATTAAGCTAGTTAATAATAATGACATTGTTTTGGTGAAGGGTTCTAAAAAATCAAGAATGTCAGAGGTTGCAACCATGTTGAAAAATATTTCGGTTTCTGATTAATACAATTAAACTTAAAAGGATTTTTATATGTTTTATCAACTAATTCATTTTTCTGATGGTGGTGATATATTTAATCTTTTCAGGTACATTACTTTTCGATCTGGAGGAGCTTTCTTTACAGCCTTACTTTTTGGGTTTATTTTTGGCCAACCTCTAATTAATTTATTGCGCAGAAAACAAGGTAAGGGACAACCCATCAGGGAGGATGGCCCAGAGCGTCATTTAAGAGAAAAGATGGGTACACCAACGATGGGTGGTGTATTGATATTGGGAGCGCTAGTTAGCTCCACTTTGCTTTGGGCTAAATTATCAAATCCTTATATTTGGATCGTGTTATTCGTTACACTGTCTTTTGGAATTATTGGATTCTTAGATGATTATCAAAAGGTAAGAAAACAAAATGTAAAAGGGATACCAGGGATTTTTAGATTTGGAGCTGGGCTCTTGGTTTCAGCATTAGCAGGATTTGCTGCATCGCAAGTCCATCCCGAAGGTTTACAGAATATGATTGCTTTGCCTATTTTTAAGAATCTATTAATCGATATAGGTTTTCTCTTTATACCATTTGTCATGATAGTCATTGTAGGAGCTGCAAATTCGGTTAATTTAACAGATGGTTTAGATGGACTGGCAATCATGCCCGTAATGATTGCTGGTGGAACTTTAGGAATCATAGCTTATGCAGTTGGTCGAACTGATTTTACAGAATACTTGGATGTACACTATGTAGCTGGTACCGGTGAAATTTTGATTTTTTGTTCTGCATTGATTGGTGCTGGGTTGGGTTTTCTATGGTACAATGCTCCACCAGCGGCTGTGTTTATGGGAGATACTGGATCTTTAGCTCTTGGTGGTGGTTTAGGTGCAATAGCAGTATCTACCAAGCATGAATTAGTCTTAGCAATCGTTGGTGGCTTGTTTGTGTTAGAGGCTGTTTCAGTGATGATTCAGGTTTTTTATTTTAAAATTACTGGAAAAAGAGTTTTTTTAATGGCACCAATTCATCATCATTTTGAAAAAAAGGGTTGGGCAGAAAGTACTATTGTTATTAGGTTTTGGATTATTTCTGTTATTTTGGCATTAATTGGCCTTGCAACACTAAAAGTCAGGTAACAATTAAGGGAATTGTAAATTTGCTATCACTTGATTTTCTTAAAGGCCAAAAAGTAGCTGTCTATGGTTTAGGCAGATCAGGATTGTCGGTAGCTCTAGCATTGAAAAGTAGTGGAGCAATTCCACTTTGTTGGGATGATTCTATTTATTCACGCAAAGTGGCGGAGAGTTTTGATTTAATTATTAAGGATATGACGTTAAAGAAGAACTGGATTGACTGCGTGTTGTTGTTATTATCACCAGGCATTCCTTATATTTACCCAATAGCAACTAAAGTGGTTCAACAGGCGTGGAGACATAATGTTCCGGTAGATAATGATGTAGGTTTGTTTTTTAAAAGCTACTTATTAGAAAGTAATGATCAGCAAATCAAAGAAGCAAATACTATCGCAGTAACTGGATCAAACGGAAAATCTACGACGTCATCACTGATTCATCATGTTTTGAACCAAAAAAGAGGCCCCGCTCAAATTGGTGGAAACATTGGGACGCCATTATTTGACTTAAAACCAGCCAGTCTAATGAGCACTACCGTGATTGAGCTGAGTAGTTATCAAATTGAGGTTGCTAATTTGTTAAACCCTAAAATTGCCGTATTTTTAAATTTTTCTGAAGATCATTTGGATAGGCATGCCGGCGTTGGTGGGTATTTTGCAGCAAAAAGAAGATTATTTTCTGGTGTAAAAGATCAAGTCTCGATTGTTGGTGTCGACGAAAAAGAAGGTAGGGCAATTGTAAATGATTTACTTTCTAACACAACAGGTACAGTCATAACTATCTCAAACAAAACAAGACTAGATAATGCTGACTGGTCGGTTTTTTCGGATGGCACTTATCTGTTCGAATGTAAGCTTGGAACAATAATCAACGAATTTAATATATCTAATATTCCTGGATTAATGGGCGCACATAATCTTCAAAATGTGTGCGCAGCCTATGCTGTTTGTAGGGTTTTACAAGTTGGGGTAAATGATATTATTAACACCCTAAAAAGTTATCAGTCACTTCCGCATCGAATTGAGATTATATCAACTTTAAATGGTGTAACCTTTGTTAATGATAGTAAGGCTACAAATGCTGTTAGTACTTTACATGCTTTAAAAACATTTTCTAATATCCATTGGATAGCTGGGGGTCAGGAAAAAGGTGATGGGATTCATTCATTGATCGATCATTTACACACTGTAAAAAAAGCATATTTGATTGGAGAGAGCGCTGTAAATTTTTCAAACCAACTTGGAGATTTTTCTCATACTATATTTGAAAGCATGGAAGCGGCGGTCTCTGCGGCTTTTAAAGATGCTAAAGCTGGTGATGTCATACTTTTATCTCCCGCCGCAGCGAGTTTTGATAAATATTCTAATTTTGAAGAGCGTGGTATTCATTTCTCCCAATTGGTAAAACACCTAGAATAGTAATTTTTCTCTAGTAGAATTTTATTTTTCAGTTTAGAGTTAAGTTAATAATAAAGTTGGAACAACCAACAGTTTTGAAGGCAGGCGGCAGCGCTTATGACTGATATAGTATATGGGTCGGCTCCATCTCAGGCGAGAGAGCCGATTATCTCGCATTGGTGGCATACCATTGATAGAGTTTCCTTAGCATTTGTTATGGGACTATTCGGTATTGGCATTCTCTTAGGATTAGCTGCATCACCTCCTTTGGCAGAAAAGAATGGTTATATTCCACTGCATTATGTCCATCGGCAGCTATGTTTTGGAGGATTGGCTATTTTAACTATGTTCTTAACTTCAATTTTATCACCAAAAACCATACGTCGCATTGGTGTTTTGGGTTTTGTTGTTACTTTTGTTGCATTAGCTATGTTGCCAATTTTTGGTACTGATTTTGGTAAAGGATCAATTCGATGGTATTCATTAGGTTTTTCTTCACTGCAGCCCTCTGAATTTCTGAAACCATTTTTTGTAATTGTGAGTGCGTGGTTAATTGCGGCCTCTTCCGAAATAAACGGACCTCCTGGTAGACTTATTTCATTTGCTATAGCGATCTTTGTTGCGTTATTTTTAGCAATACAACCTGATTTTGGCCAAGCGTCGTTAATTCTTGCTAGTTGGGGAATGATTTACTTTGTTGCGGGTGCACCACTAATTTTGATCCTTGTTGTGGTTGTTTTTATTCTTGGATCAGGAGTTATAGCTTATAATATATCGGAGCATTTTGCTAGGCGTATTGATGGGTTTTTAATATCAGAAATTGAACCAAATACGCAGATTGGTTACGCAACAAATGCGATCCAAGAGGGTGGAATATTTGGTGTTGGTGTTGGAGAAGGTATAGTTAAAAATGTTTTACCTGATGCACATACAGACTTTATTATAGCGGTAGCCGCTGAGGAATATGGATTAGTTTTCGTATTATTAATAATTTTTGTTTACTTAACCATAACAATAAGATCTTTATTTCGTTTAATTAAGGAACGAAATCCTTTTATTCGATTAGCAGGGACAGGATTAGCGGTTTTGTTTGCAGCACAGTCCTTAATTAATCTAGGTGTAGCAGTTCGACTATTACCAGCCAAAGGTATGACATTGCCGTTTATAAGTTACGGTGGGTCTAGTTTGCTTGCAGGAGGTATTGCGCTTGGTATGTTACTGGCGTTTACCCGTGAACGACCTCAAGGAGCAATCGGCGATGCTATTGGTCAAAATAAAGTTAGCAAGTCTTAAACATGGGACAAATCATAAAACCACTTTTAATTATAGCAGCTGGGGGAACTGGAGGTCATATATTTCCAGCCCAAGCTTTGGCAGACTCAATTTTAGATGAAGGCTGGCGTGTTAAATTTTTTACTGATAGTAGGGGCGTTAAATTTTCAAATGAATTTCACCCAAAAATTGATCTAGTCAAGATATCAAGTTCTACATTTTTTGGAAATAATTTAATTAAAAAATTCAAGGGTATATTAAATTTATTATCAGGAAGTTGTTCTGCTTTTTGTAAAATGTTGATTGATAGACCACAGGTCGTTGCAGGATTTGGAGGATACCCTGCTTTACCCACAATGCTTGCTGCCACAATACTAAGAATTCCAATACTAATCCATGAGCAAAACGGGGTATTGGGTCGAGTTAACCAACTTTTTGCCCGTCGTTCTAGTATTATTGCGTGTGGTATTTGGCCGATCAAAATACCAGAAGGTGTTGAGGCCGTAAAATGTGGTAATCCTGTTAGACACTCAATAATGAGGTTACAGAACTCTCCTTATATACCACCTGGTGATTACCCAATAAACATTGTAGTATTAGGAGGATCTCAAGGAGCGAAAATTTTGTCAGAGATCGTCCCGAGTGCTTTAACTTTGTTACCTCAAAATATCATAAAAAATCTACAAATTACGCATCAGGCTCGCAAAGAAGATACGAATAAAGTAATCGACTTTTACAATAATTTTGAAATTAATGCTGATGTCCGTGATTTTTTTACTGATATTCCTAAAAAAATTAATGAGACCCAGCTAATAATTAGTCGTGCGGGAGCTTCCACTATTGCTGAAATTTCAATTATTGGCAGACCTTCGATTCTAATCCCTTTAAAGGCTGCAATTCGAGATGAGCAAACTAGCAATGCGATGTCACTCGTCGCTGCTAAGGCTGCAATATTAATAAGTGAAGATCAGTTAACCGCTTTAGAGTTAAAGAATAAGATTGAAAAGTTAATCCTGAATCCAGCCTTGTCATCTAGTATGGCAAAAGCTGCACATGGAAATAGTAATATTGATGCAACAAAGAAATTGACAAAATTAGTGGTATCTTTGGCTTCAAATAAAATCTCGAAAGAAATTTTATGACAAGCAAAACTCAACTACCAGCTCACATAGGTATTATTCATTTTATTGGGATTGGCGGTATAGGAATGTCTGGAATAGCTGAAGTATTGGCCACTCATGGATATAAGATACAAGGTTCCGATCTGAAGCAAAGTAAAATTATAGAACGTTTGCAAAATATTGGAATTAAAGTTTTTTTAACACAAGAAGCAAAAAACTTAAGAAGTGTGGATGTTGTGGTTGTTTCATCCGCTATCGGAATAAATAACCTTGAACTGATAACCGCCCAAGCAAAAAATATTCCAGTTGTATCTCGAGCTGAAATGTTAGCTGAATTAATGAGGATGAAGTCCAATGTTTCTGTTGCGGGTACTCATGGAAAAACTACAACGACGACGATGATAGCCGCTTTATTAGATTATGGTGGGCTTGATCCAACAGTAATAAATGGTGGAATTATTAATGCTTATGGATCTAATGCGCGTATTGGAATAGGCGATTGGATGGTAGTGGAGGCAGATGAAAGTGATGGTAGCTTTCTCAAGTTACCATCAACAGTATCTGTAGTAACGAATATTGATCCAGAGCATCTAGAATATTATGGTTCTTTTGAAGCTTTAAAAGAAGCATTTTTTAGATTTCTATCAAATATTCCATTTTATGGTTTAGCTGTGCTTTGTGCTGATGATAAAGATATTCTAGGTTTAATAAAAAAAGTAAATAATAGGCGTATTGTTACATTTGGATTGAATGAGGGTGCTGATTTAAGAGCAAAAAACATTGTTTACAAAAATAATAACACCGAATTTGATATAGAATTTCTAGACGGTTCTAGACATATTAAAAATCTTAATTTTCCGATGGTAGGTGAACATAATATTTTGAATGTCTTGGCAGCCGTAGCAGTTGCTCGTCATTTGCGGGTTGAGGATTCAGATATAAGAAAAGGCCTGATGGAATTTAAAGGAGTCGGACGTCGTTTTACAAACCTGGGAACATTCAAAAACGTTACAATCATAGACGATTATGCCCATCATCCAACTGAGATTAAAGCTACTTTAAAGGCTGCCAAGCAATCTTCGAATGGTAGGGTTTTGGCTGTCCATCAACCTCACAGATTTAGTAGACTTTCGAATCTTTTTGATGAATTTAGTAATTGTTTTGATGATGCAGACATAATTGGAATAACACCTATATTTGCAGCTGGTGAGAGCATCATTGCGGGTGTGACTAGTGAAAAGCTGATATCGAGATTGTCTGTAAATTACAGTAACCCAGTTATTAAGATTGAAGATGAGAAATCCTTGTTAAGTTTTGTTATAACGCACGCAAAACCAAATGATATCGTAGTATTAATGGGTGCGGGAAGTATCTCAAGCTGGGCTAATAATTTGGTGGTAGAGTTAACATGATATACTTGCCAAATGTAAGAGGTCAGATAAAAAAAAGTTTTCCATTATCCACAATTTCTTGGCTCAAGGTTGGTGGGCCCGCTGACATACTTTTTAAACCTGTTGACCTTTTAGATCTTCAGAAATTTATGCGTCAAATAGATAAAAAAGTACCAATTTTTGTTTTGGGAGCCTGTTCAAACTTAATAATTAGAGATGGGGGTATAGAAGGCGTTTGTATAAAACTCGGTAAAGAATTTAATGAAATCGTTATTCGTGACGATGGTTTGGTATCAGCTGGAGCCGGATGTTTGGGATCACATGTGGCAACAAAAGCTGCAGCAGCAGGATTTGATTTAACCTTTTTAAGAACGATTCCTGGTACGATAGGGGGAGCAGTCTATATGAATTCAGGCTGTTATGATCAATATGTCAAAGACGTGTTTGTTTCAGCACAATTTGTTTCTGACGAAGGGTTACTAAAAACGCTATATGCTGAAGACTTAGATTTTTCTTATAGGAAGTCTAATATTCCTCATCGATGGGTATTGATCAATGCACTGTTCAAGCCCTCAATATTTGATCCCAAGGCTCTTAGCTCTAAAATGAATGATATGATTAAATTACGTGATAAAACACAGCCCCGCGGTGAGCTTTGCTGTGGGTCAGCTTTTCGAAATCCATCTGGTAAAGTGTCCAGTGGCAAATCAGATCAGACAAATGAATTTAAGGCTTGGAAGATCATTGATGACGCGGGACTACGAGGTGTCAAGTTGGGTGGAGCGCAAGTCTCATCAAAACATTCAAACTTTTTAATAAACACGGGAAATGCAAGTTCGGCTGATTTGGAAGAACTTGGTGAAAACGTTCGGAGGGATGTATTTAAACACAGCGGTATCAAGTTGGAATGGGAGATAAAGATAATTGGTAAAAAAAGTAGCATATTTAATAAAATGCCAGAACCACATGCAGTATTGATAAAATGAATTATGAAAAAATTAAAAAGGTTGTTGTGTTAAAGGGAGGTCTTTCTGACGAACGTGCAGTATCTTTGGTGTCAGGCGGTGCGTGTGCCAAGGCTCTTAGATCAATAGGACTCGAAGTCAAAGAGATCGATGCAAATAAGGAAACAATATCAGAGTTGAAGAATATAAAACCAGATGCTGTATTTAATGCATTGCATGGAAAATGGGGGGAAGATGGTTGTATCCAGGGAATTTTGGAGTGGTTGCAAATCCCATATACACATTCTGGTGTCTTTTCTTCAGCATTAGCAATGGATAAAATGAAAACAAAGTCAATTTATCAAAGTGTTGATTTGCCTATAGCAAAAAGTATTAAAGTTCAGTCAAAATCACTACTTCTAAAAAATGATATGAAAATTCCGTATGTGATAAAACCTGTTAACGGAGGATCATCTGTTGGTATTTCATTTGTGAATAGAAAAGAGGATTTAAGACATAATGATAATAATTATCATGGTGAGGTTATGTTGGAAGAATTTATACCAGGCCGTGAATTAACAGTTACAGTTTTGAATGATGTGCCCCTGACGGTAACTGAGATAATTACAGAGAGTTGGTATGACTACGAGGCCAAATATAGCGAGAATGGATCTTCACACATAGTTCCAGCTAACTTGCCAAATAAAATTTTTGACGCGTGTAAAAAGTATGCATTAAGAGCACATCATGCCTTGGGTTGCAGAGGTATAAGTCGCACTGACCTGAGGTGGGATGATACAAAAGGGCTAGCTGGAATAATATTGCTTGAAACAAATACACAGCCTGGAATGACTCCAACTTCGCTTACGCCGGAACAGGCGAAATTCTGTGGAATTTCTTTTGAAGGATTATGTAAAAGTTTAATTGAGGATGCATCATGCAATCGTTAAAAAATAAAGAAACAAACCAAAGATTAAGCCGGGTTAACTATAGATTAGAACGATTGTGGCTGACACCAATAATTAGAGGTTTAATAAGATATGGTATACCTGTTTTCTTAATTATTATAATTTGTTGTGCTTATTTTTCAAAAAGCGATAATTTAGATATTTTCAAGGTTAGTTGGCGTGAATTTAGAGAAAACATCAAAAATAGGCCAGAATTTTTGATAAACTTAATAAAAATAGATGGTGTAAACCATCGTATATCAAATGAAATTCGTTCCGTTATGAATCTTGATCTGCCAATAAGTTCTTATGATTTTGATTTGGAAAATATTAAGAGTAAAGTACAATTAATGAACATAGTTGAAACTGCTAATTTGTTCATCGCTGATAATATAATTCACGTTGAAATTTTGGAGAGAAAACCATCTATAATTTGGCAAAATAATGATAACTTAGAAATCCTTGATGCAAACGGGATAAGTATTAGTTCAGTCAATAGCAGACATAAGCATCTTAATTTACCTTTGATTGCAGGCCAAGGAGCAAACAAACATGTTAAAGAGGCCTTGTTCATTTACCATCATAATTTGATATTTTCAGAGCAGTTAATCGGCCTAGTTAGAGTAGGTAATCGTCGGTGGAATATGGATCTAATCAACAATAGGCGGGTTATGCTTCCATCAGAGGGCGTTAATAAAGCTTTAAAAAAAATGATAGAACTTAATTTTGTTTATGAATTTTCATCTAAAAATTTTAATGTGCTCGATTTTAGAAATATTAATCGAGTAATTATTCGAAAAAATAATGAACCAACTCAAACAATAGAAATCAAACTCGATAAGTTGGAAAAAGGAGAGATTTGATGAATAACCTATATGAAACTCAAAGAATGATGAGAAAAGCACGAAAAGCAGCGATTCAAAGAGGGGTAATAGCTGTTTTGGATGTGGGTACCTCAAAAATTGCTTGTTTTGTTCTAAAATTTGATACTGTGAAGGCAAGGGATCCACAAGATCCAGTTGGGTCAATGGTTGGTCAGGCAGATTTTAAAATAATTGGCGCTTCAACTATACGATCACGTGGAGTAAAATTTGGTGACATAGAAATTATCAGGGAGACTGAAAGGGCGATAAGAACGACAGTCCAGGCTGCGCAAAAAATGGCAGGCGTTAGAGTAGATCACGTCATGGCATGTTTTTCAGGTGGGAACCCGCGTTCCTACGGCCTTTCTGGAACTAGTGTTGTGCAAAATGGAATGGTTGTTGAAAGTGATATTGCAACAGTTCTGAGCGAATGTGAGATTCCTAAATATGGTTCTGATAGAGATGTGTTGCATGCGCAGCCTGTTAATTTTACTCTAGATCACAAGAATGGGCTAGTGGACCCGCGTGGACAAATTGGAAAAAAACTATCTGTTGATATGCATTTGCTGACGGTAGATTCATCCTCAATAGAGGCAATTTTGCACTGTGTAAAACGATGTGATCTAGAACTTGCAGGCTTGGCATCATCTGCATATGTATCTGCGATATCTTCGATGGTCGAGGACGAGCAAGAGATCGGTGCAGCCTGTATAGAAATGGGTGGTGGTACTACAGGAGTTTCAATCTTTCTCAAAAAACATATGATTTACAGTGATTTGGTTCGAATTGGTGGTGATCATATCACTTCGGATATATCTCATGGTTTACAAATTCCTATTGATTTAGCTGAAAGAATTAAAAACGTTAACGGTGGTGTTCTAGCTACAGGAATGGATGATCGGGAAACCATTGAGATAGGTGGTAATACCGGTGATTGGGAACATGATAAAAGATTGGTTACAAGATCAGAGTTAATTGGCATCATTCGTCCAAGAGTTGAGGAGACATTGGAGGGGATTCGTGAAATACTTGTATCAGCGGGTTTTGAGTTTTTACCCAGTCAAAGAATTGTGTTAACTGGTGGTGGTAGTCAGATACCTGGACTAGACCAATTAGCAGCAAAAATTTTAGGTCAACAAGTACGAATGGGAAGACCCTTGAGAGTCAGGGGTTTACCTCAAGCCGGTTCTGGACCTGCTTTTTCGTCGGCAGTCGGGTTGGCGCTTTTTGCAGCTTATCCTCAAGATGAATGGTGGGATTTTGAAGGGTCAAATAAAAATTATGCCGAACGTTCGATAAAACGAATGACCAAATGGTTGCGAGAAAATTGGTAAAATTAGTCAAAACCGCTAAATATCGCGGTGAAGAGACTAGATATTTACTAGATGTTGAATTTTTTTCGTGACCAATGGATTTATAAAGGTTACTGTCAAATTAAACAAAAACAAGAAATATAAACAAAAATCAAATAAGCGGAGCAGCAAATGACGCTAAATTTAAGTGTACCAGGACAAAACGATTTAAGGCCCAGAATTTCTGTATTTGGCATAGGTGGAGCTGGAGGTAACGCAGTCAATAATATGATTGAGAAACAGTTAGAGGGAGCGGAATTTGTCGCTGCGAACACTGATGCTCAGGCTTTGCAGCAATCAAATGCAAAGAACAAAATTCAAATGGGAGTTAAGGTTACTGAAGGGTTGGGAGCGGGTGCTAGGGCTTCTGTTGGAGCTGCTGCTGCAGAGGAAACAATTGATGAAATTGTAGATCATTTGGCTGGATCTCATATGGCTTTTATTACTGCTGGAATGGGTGGAGGGACCGGTACGGGTGCTGCACCAATCATAGCTCAAGCCGCCCGTGAACTTGGTGTATTAACTGTTGGAGTTGTAACCAAGCCATTTCAATTTGAGGGCGCGAAGCGCATGAGGCAGGCTGAAGAGGGCGTTGAAGCGCTACAAAAAGTTGTGGACACATTAATTATTATCCCAAATCAAAATTTATTCAGAATAGCAAATGAGAAAACAACTTTTGCAGATGCATTTAATTTAGCAGATGATGTTCTCTATCAAGGAGTAAAAGGTATTACAGACCTCATGGTGAGGCCTGGTTTAATTAATTTAGACTTTGCTGACGTGCGTGCTGTAATGGATGAAATGGGCAAAGCGATGATGGGAACAGGTGAAGCTTCAGGAGAGGATCGCGCAATACAGGCAGCTGAGAAAGCCATAGCTAATCCATTGTTGGATGAGATATCTTTAAGAGGGGCAAAAGGTGTATTGATTAATATAACAGGTGGTCAAGACCTAACGCTTTTTGAATTAGATGAAGCTGCAAATCGAATAAGGGAAGAAGTTGACCCTGATGCAAATATAATCGTTGGATCGACTGTTGACGAAGACCTTGAAGGCGTAATGAGAGTATCAGTAGTAGCAACCGGAATCGATGCAAACGATATTTCTAAAGATACTCCACTACCTCGAAGATCAATGGCCGAACCGTTAGCGACTGAAGTGCAAAAAAGTGAAATTCTAGATAAAAAAAATGAAAATGTTTCAGACAACAATCTGTCTAATCAAAGCCTGGCTGAGTCTCCCTCTGAAGTTATTATTAAAGGACCAGAAGAGACCACCGAAGATTCTGATAAGTTTGTGCCAGATCCAGTGTATCAATCTACGACTGATGAACTGAGAACTCAAATTAATGTTGATGATAGTGATCTTTTCAATTTTATAGCACCACGATCCCCAGATGATCAAATTTCTGTTGTCGAGAAGGGATATTCATCAAGTTCCGTAGAAGAAGTATCTGAAAAAACTATGAACCAGAATCTTAATAAGAATCTAGAAACAAGCCACTTTGATAAAACATTTGTGGACAATAAAACTGACCAGATGGTTGAAACATCTGAGCAAACAGAAATTGAACAAACTCAAAAAACAAACGGCAGATTTGGGATAAATAATTTGATCAGTAGAATGACAGGCACATCTACATTAGCAGTTAAAGAAGAAGGGCTCGAGCAAGATACTAGTGAGACAAATAATACTGTTACAGATAAGGTTGAGATTCCTGCATTTTTGAGGCGTCAGGCTAACTAATATTTAGTATATAAAATCTACTACATATATGGCGGTTACGATGAGAATAAATGTGTCAAGACCTAGAACTTGTTACAAAATGTCATAATCCTTGAATTGTTTTTTAAGTGTAAAACGTGTAAGCAAAATACAAAAAAGTACACATTAAAATCTGAAAGTAAAATCAGGCAATTAATTGGAGAAAGTTGTGCAAACAACAATCAAGCAGGTTATAAAATGCGAAGGTATTGGGCTTCATTCTGGTTCTAATGTTTCTTTAATGATCAAACCATCTGCAGCTGAATATGGTATTTGGTTTCGAAGAACTGATGTAAAAAATTTAGATAATATGATTGCTGCTCATTATTTAAATGTAAGTGAATCTACACTTTGCACAAAACTATCAAATGATAGTGGGGTTTCTATTTCTACAGTTGAACATTTAATGGCGGCGCTGTCAGGATGTGGAATTCAAAACGCCCTGATTGAAGTTGATGGTCCAGAAATACCAATAATGGATGGTAGTTCGGAGTGGTTTGTTAGAAAGATACTGACTGGTGGAATAAAACAACTCACTGAACGAGTTAGAGTTATTCATGTGAAGAAAGAAGTCTTTTTTAAGACTAAAGACGCTTATGCCAGTATTCGTCCTTCTAAAAATCTTTCGATTGATTTTGAAATAGACTTTAGAGACACTATAATTGGCCATCAGTCAAAATCATTAAACATGGCAAATGGATCATTTGTTAAAGAGTTAAGTAATAGTCGGACTTTTTGCAGGCATTCTGATGTTGAAATGATGCAAAAAAATGGTTTTGCCTTGGGGGGCAATCTTCAAAATGCAGTTGTTGTCAATGACAGTGAAATTTTAAACCCTGAAGGATTTAGGTATAGCGACGAATGTGTAAGGCACAAAATGCTTGATGTTTTAGGTGATCTGGCATTAGCAGGAGCTCCAATTGTGGGCGCTTTTAAGGGTATTAGATCTGGGCATTCGGTAACGAATGAGTTGCTAAAAAAATTATTTTCTGATTCTTCTGCATTTGAAATGAGCGTCTGTTCGGATGAAACGGCAGCAATTTTACCAGGTGTGGGTGTTGTTAAAGAAGATTTACCTAAATCATAACCTAAAATAATATTAATTTTATTAGTAGTTTGCATAATTATGGCTTGTTGATTAGCGCTATCATTATATATTGAGTGTGGTTTATGAAATATTTTTTTGGAGATAAGTTAAAATGCATTTTCTAATAGCTTTTGGTAGAAAGGCTACAAAGTGTTCTATGTTGATATCTCTTTTTCTTTTAGGTTGTTCTAATTTAACGAAAGAAGTTGATATTGAAGATTTATCAGCAGAAGAAATTTATGCAAAAGCTGAACAGCAGTTTGAATCTGGTGACAATATAAAAGCAGCTGAGTTATTTTTGGAAGTTGAAAGGATCTACCCCTATTCTGGTTTAGCAAAGCGCGCATTATTAAGAAATGCCTTGGTGCTACATCAAGAAAAGGATTATGATGGTAGTCGCGTTTCTGCAGATAGGTTTATAAATTTTTATCCTGCCGATAAGGATGTCCCTCAAGCACTTTATATAATAGCCCTAAGTTACTATGATCAAATAGATGAAATAGGGCGTGATCAAGCTACAACATATAAGGCATTAAAAGCCTTTAGGAAAATAATTGAGAGGTATCCTGAAAGCGAGTACAGCAAATCTTCCGCAATGAAAGTTGAGCTGGCTTTTGATCATCTGGCAGCAAAACAAATGGAAATAGGTAGGTATTATTTAAAAAATTCCCATTATATTGCTGCTATCAATAGGTTTAGAATTGTTATAGAAGAGTTCCCCACAACTAGTCATACTCCAGAGGCCTTGCATAGACTAGTAGAGTCATATCTTTCATTAGGTTTAAAAAATGAGGCGATGATATCGGGAGCGATCCTAGGGCATAACTTTAAGTCGTCGATTTGGTATAATGATTCATATGAATTATTAGGGCAACCAGATTTAGGTTCTAATGCAAACCGATTTAAAGGTTGGTTAGGTGATGTTTATCGACAGGTAATTCGTGGTGAGTGGATTTAAAAAAATAGTGGACTTTTGATTTATGTTATCTTCGTTACAAATCCGAAACATCTTATTAATCAAACAACTATCAATTAATTTTACAAGCGGATTAAATGTTTTTACCGGCGAGACGGGTGCTGGTAAGTCAATATTATTGGATTGTATTGGTTTTGTTTTAGGTTTCAGAGGTCCTTCAAAATTCGTTCGGCACGGCTCCAAGCAAGGTGAAGTTGTGGCGATTTTTGATTTGCCAACCCATCATGATGCTTGGGAAATATTATCAGAAGCTGGTATTGAAAGCCTTGATAACGAATTAATTATAAAGCGTATTAATCATCAAGATGGAAAAAAAATAGCTTTCATAAATGATCAAAGATGCTCAACTCAGATTTTGGTCAAATTATCAAAAAAAGTTATCGAAATCCAAGGCCAAAATCAGGATAGTGAATTGTTAACAGACAATGGACCTAGAGAATTAATTGATAATTTTGCTGATTTAAGGACAGAAGTTTTAAATATAAGAAATGTATGGAATACTTTGCTTGATGAGAAAACTAATTTAATGAAGATTTCTAAAGAAGCAGAGGAAATAAAGAAAGATGAGGATTATCTCACTCATGCAATAAATGAACTAAAGGAATTGCAACCTCAGGCCGGTGAAGATGTTATTCTTGAAAATAAAAGACGTTTGATGAAATCTGCGGAGAAAATTAAATATGATTTACAAAAGGCATATGAGACTCTTGAACAGGGTTGTGTTGAAAAAAACATTGATGCTTCTCTAGGTTGGTTATCAAAACTAAATATGGATTTAGATTATCAGTTAAAAGCCACCATTGATTTGTTGGAAAATTCATCAAAAAATGTCACTCAAGTTTTAAGCAATATTTCGGATATTTTGTCTCAACTTGAGCTTGAGAAAGATAATGTTCAAGAGATCGAAGAACGATTATTTCTGATAAAAGAGCTCTCGCGTAAATATAAAGTTGTCCCTGATGATTTGGGAAAACATTCGGAAGAGCTAAGTGAAAATCTTTTAAAATTGGAATCCTTTCAAGGCTCAATAGATGAGCTTGAAAAGCGCATACACAGGCTAGAGCAAAAATATAATGAATTAGCAAAAGACTTATCAATTAAGCGAATAGAGGCTGCTAAAAAATTAGATTATGATATGGAGAGACAACTACCTGCATTAAAATTGGATCAAGCAACATTTAAAACAACTATAGAAAAAGTAAAATCAGGTGTCTCTGGCCAGGACAAAGTGCGATTTGACGTCTCAACCAATCCAGGCACACCGTTAGGACCTGTTGGTAAGATTGCATCAGGTGGAGAACAGTCTAGATTTTTACTTGGCTTGAAAGTAGCACTGGCTGATTTAAATACTGGTCTAACCCTAATATTTGATGAGATTGATAGTGGTGTAGGAGGAGCCACAGCTGATGCTGTGGGGAAACGTTTGAGAGCATTAGCAGTTGGAACGCAAATCTTAGTGGTCACCCATAGCCCTCAGGTTGCGTCACTGGGAAACCATCATATAAAAGTTGTTAAGTTCCTAAGAAATTCAGTAAACGAGGTTGGTGTCTCTGAATTAAATCCAATCGAGAGAACTGAGGAAATTAGCAGAATGCTGTCGGGTGGGGTTGTAACACCTGAGGCAAGATTGGCGGCGGATGTATTATTAAGAGGTTAAGGTCTTTAGATATTCATGAGCAGGTAATATCTCTTGTTAAATGTTGTAAGTTCTTATTGAGTGCAGTACCAGCCGTGAAATATTTTGGCAGGACAATTA
>ENA-ORDR01000016-ORDR01000016.1-marine-metagenome-genome-assembly--contig:-NODE-16-length-97318-cov-4.661861_pt1 | contig 97318 bp, 82 predicted proteins | sample MGYA00240993_ERZ508538 | MGnify/ENA primary metagenome ERZ508538 (study PRJEB26207, sample SAMN05421999) | marine metagenome | isolation source: Monterey Bay, California, USA | place: USA:Monterey Bay... | reverse complement strand
CTGAAGGAATATCTTGGCCACAAGACAACGAGGTTGGTCGCTGGTTAGGATGTCCAAGTGCCGATGATGGCTGGTACGGTCCAGATGGTGGCGGACATGCCAATATGACGCCTGAAGAATGGGGTGGAAGTAGCGGCGCATTAAACGGCAATGGCTGGATACATTATGCAATTCCTTACGAACACCTTCTGTGCAATGGAGCTGCAGAATTCGACCCAGTGGAAACTTGGGATGATGAGTGCGGCACCGGACCATCAGACCCAATATTTGGCATCAACTGGAGACATCTAACTCTAATCGCTCCTGAATATGGCACCAACACAAACCACACAGGGTATATTTGGACAATTGATACAACCGACCCAGCCAACCCATTCTTGCTTAGTAAGTGGAAATTACCAGGTAGCAGTATCTTGCCAAATGGTAGTGAACACCCACACCATTACATTCCAGGTGGATACATTTACAGTCCACACAATGGCGATACAGGAACAAATGGTCACGTATATTGGACACACTATCACGCCGGTAATTGGGTCACAGACCACAGCCAAATCTGGCAAGATGTCCAATGGGTTGACGGAGTTCCTGCTCCAGAGATAGGATTCCCTGCAATTAAACAATTAGCAGAAACACAAACACTAGGATATTATTCTCCAGCTGGACCAACATGGATTGATGACCCTAAGGAGACTTTAGGGTATGATATGGCTGATTGTTGGGCATCTTGTATGATACCATTTGATTGGGGATTACAGTACGACCCAAGGGGCTATATTTTCATCTCTGAAATGGTGACGGGTGTATATGTTGTACAAATGGATGAGGATTACGACGAAAACTTCCCTTATCCCCCGTTGTATGCCACAGATGATTGATTTTTAGTGTGCCAAATAGTTGTAATATATTTCCATATTATTACTACTACAAGTAAACTAGAAACTATCTTGAAACCACTTTCAACTGTCGTATTGATTCTATTTTCTGGTGCAAAATTTGAGTTATTAACCAGTTCGAAAATCAAGAAATCACCTTGGCTAAAAATAACATCTAAAATTAAGATGAAATAAATTGAATAAACTCTGAACGTTAGCCAAACGTTCCAATCCCTCATAATTAAGCAGAATATTATTGGAACAAATATAGCCATTAACCCTGGGAAAAAGAAATTAGTATCTTCTGGATAGAACATAAAGCCCAAAATAAAGCAATACGAATAACCAATTATCCAAATAATATTTTCAAACCCAAGATTTTGTTTTTCTGTAAAGACGAATTTAGGTATGGTAAAAATAAGAATTAAACACAATAAAGCAGTTGAATACTGGCCTAAAGTGAACAATAGAACTCCCCCCTCAGCAATATTAAGCGCTAAAATTAACCTAGTCGCAGTTGGGATGTAAGGATGAAACCTTTCCAACCAAATCCATTCATAATAATATTCACTTTGGGCAAGTGAAAAAACAATAACTGGAATAATGACACTATATGTTTTAACAAAATAAAACCAATCCCATGTAGAAGTGTCAGCGATAAACGGAAACACTAGTGCTATGATAATGGTAAAGTACAGAGATATATTTCGGTATCTTTCAGTTAAAATAATAAAAATTACACAACAAGAAACCAGTGCAAGATAGGACATCATCATCCCACCACAATTACTCTTCAGATTCAGAAATAATTTGATTGGTAGAGTCTCTATTTTCTTTGATTATACTAACAGATAGCCCGATTACCCCGATTGCAGAGATCAAAATTAAAATCTTAACCAAGTCTAACTCGAACTCATTAGAATCAGAATTACTTTGTGACTCAACTTCATCACATCCAGCGCCAAAACAATCACCAATACTTACTACTCCATCTTCAGAATGAACATCTATCCCGACATAAATAGTATTCAGCCAACTATCTGTATGATTCAACTCAACTCTTCTTTCAACTTGGTAGTAATAAATTCCCTCAGAATTATTTTCTGAAAATTGATAGGTAAAGGATTTAGAACAATTTTCATCTAGAGTTGCAGTACCATTTTCATTCAATTCACAAGAATAATTTAACCAGTTAGAAAATATATCATTAGATTGGTTAAACATGCCATCTCCATCAATATCGATACTTACCCGCATAGTGACGTTTTCCCCACTATCCCCCATTCTAAAATATACAGAGTCTCCTTCATAGAATTCTGTTGTTTCAGTTATGTTTGCTGGAAGTGGACCATCAACAGATAAATTTGATGTAATTATACTCGGCGTATGCCCAGATACACTTGCCGGAAATAAAACAACCATAAACAATATTGCTACAACTAACGGCTGCAACTTATGAAGGCGCATCATCCCTGCCCAATCATCACTTACATAAAGTCAAAACGGAGAATAGTTTGGCATAGCATACATGCGAACGAAGGAAATGCTACTATCTGCATTTTTAGTTATGTTATTTGTATCTAGTACAGTCTATGTTTTTTCAGATAATTCCTCAAAAGATACTGATGAGAAGACAATTACATTCGATGATAATGACCCACTTTACCAATATGAGGGGCACGACCATACCAATGCCTCTCAACATGAGGCCGGTACAGATAACATGGAGTTATTAGATTTCAATCCCTTATCTACACCCGGCAATGCTGAAGTTCAAGTCGCAACAACGCCAGATGGAGAAACATATGCTTACCTTGCTGGGTGGAACGATATGCATATTGTCGACGTCACCGACCCTAGCAACACCACGGTGACGGGCAAATACAGTGACCCAAATACACAAGTTCTCGATGTAAAATACCTTGAGTACAATGGCAGAGAATATATTTTACAACAAAACCAACTGATAGACCCAGGATATGCTGACCCAAACATTGGTCAATGGAGCGACCCAGCGCAAGTCTCAGTCACATTGATCGACGTGACTGACAAAGAAAATCCGACATGGATTGATTCATGGTATGACGTAGACCACCCAAGCGGTCCACACAATCTTTACACCCAAATGATAGATGGTGAATGGTATGTTTTCATTGCAAACCCTGACTATGAAGAATGTAATGATGCAATCGGTGAAGCCTGCGGTGGAGTTACAATAGCTCACTTGAACCTAGACGGTTCCGCATCTCGAAATCTACCTGGAGTCCCTGCATCTGGAATTGGCCACACTATCATCAAAGTTGGCGAGTATGAAGTTGCTTGGGAGACAACCAGAGGCGGCTGGATTTACATTCACGATATGACTGTACAACTTTGGCCGGGAGAAGACCCTAATGACCCAAGATATCAACGCACCTTCATCTATGGAAGTTACTGGGAAGCAGGTCTTAGAATTGCAGATGTTACCGATGTGCCCCACCCGGTGAACTCTCCTGAAGAATATACAATCCATGCTACACTATGTAAAACCGGAGGAGGAAACCCGATTCAATGCCGTTGGAGAGCGGAAGAAGTTGGCCTATGGATGGACTTCCTAGATTTGGACGAAGACGGTCAACCAGATAGCGGCACAACTGGAAATGAAAACGGAGGTAGAGTTTCTTACATCCATTATGCTGAACCATTCCCAGAAATGTTGGACCTTTCTCACTTAGGTTATTCAGATGAACCAGTTCATGTTACAACAGCTGCTGTTGAGGTACTATCTACTAGCGTGGGTACAGGTATAATCTATCTTTTAGATACTACTGAATACACAATGCAAGATGGCCAATTTAAGTTCAAACCTAAAATGATTAGAGATTGGGAAATACCAACCGCTTCCGAGCACTGCTATGGTGCTGATTGCGAAGACCACCCTAATGCAGATGAGTGGCTACTATTCTCTCCTCACAACTTAGACAGTGCGTATTTCCCGACTACAGAGATAACAGACCAAAGTAGAGGTGGGACTTGGGATGGACGTCTTTACATCTCTCATTATCACGCTGGATTATGGGTTGTCGACATTGAAACACTCGTTGCCCCAACCGACCCCGAAGACAGAATAGCAACTCACGCCGAAGCGACCGTTGCATGGTATTTACCAAACGGTGAAGATGGCCAAGGATTGGACTCACAATTCTATGATTTTGGTTGGGTTCCATATTTATGGGCGGTAGAACATCATAATGGTATAACATATTCATCGTGCATATCCACTGGATTATATGTCACACAATTAGATATTGACGTCCCATACATTGGTTCTGATATTTGAGGGATAAACATGAATAGGTCTATGATTTCTTTAATGATGGCGTTAATCATCATATTACCAGGCTGTATGACTTCAGATACAGAACAAGAAAGCCCCTTTCACGGAGATTTCATAGATTCAAGAGATGTTAACGATTTTGACTTAATAACAAGCGATAACCAATCATATAATTTTCAACAAGAAACCGAAAACAAGGTAGTAATAATCGCCTTTTTATTCACCAACTGTTATGATATATGCCCTATAGTCACATACAATCTTGGAATGATTCACGATACACTCACCCAATCTCAAAAAGAATCTATTGAGTTTCTAACAATAACTGTTGACCCGTGGAGAGATAATATCACTACACTAAGCGAATGGAAACTAGCAACACAATCTAATTGGACGCACCTAACAATAAATAATTTAGATAGCGATTCAGAAGAAATGCAAGAATTAAATGGTATTTGGAATAATTTCGACGTTGGTTTATTGATTGAAGAGAACGAAACAACAGGAACTTCAGGGCGCCATCATCCTGGCGACTATAATGTGAACCACACCACAGGTACCGTAATTGTTGACCATTTAGGTAATCAAAGAGTCTGGTGGGGAGATTATGATTGGATTGTAGATCTAGTCAAAGAAGACTTGCTGTATTTAGTATCCGAGATAGAGTAAAGTAAACCCGATTCTATTTTCCATGTTTTGGAAATTAAATTCCGCTAAAGGGCTAATGATTAAGAGGGGTTATCTGCCGGATTTAATCATGGCAACGGTCCGATTGGATCAAAAGAGTCGCGCACTCACCCGCGCAATTCCTGATTCTTATCATTCAGCACTTGCCAATTTCTTTGGGACAGGCCCTACAGACATTGAACTAGCAAGAAAGCAGCATAGCGCTTACTGCAAAGCATTAGAGGATGCCGGAGTCGAGGTTTCAATCCTTCCTGAAGATGAAAACCAACCCGACTGTATCTTTGTCGAAGACCAAGCAGTAATCATAGATGGACATGTATTACTCCCAGTCCCAGGTCATCCATCACGAGTAAATGAACAACCACCGATTGCAGATTTCCTTATTGACAAAATGGGCGGCGCCCAAATTTGTAGAATGAGTGGAGAAGCTCGAATGGATGGAGGAGATATTTTGCGTTTAGGAGACATATTCTTTGTTGGACGCTCATCGAGAACCAATGATGGCGGAATAAAAGAATTAGAAGATTTACTCAACCATCTAAATTATGAATTAAGAATAATCGATATCCCAGAAGGAGCATTACATCTTACAAGTATAGCATCTACTCCAACAGACCAAGTGATAATTGCTCCAAAAGGCATGCTGCCTGAAGATGCTTTTGGAGAATTACCCGAAGGCTCACATATTTACTGGATGCCAAAAGAGGAAACGTATGGTTGTAATACAATAGGACTCCTAGGAAATAAAGTACTAGTTGCAGAAGGATATCCAGCCGTACTAAACAAGTTGATAGAGATTGGACTAGAACCAGTAATATTGGATGTAAGTCAATTCCGTGCAGGCGACGGCTCTTTGACTTGCTGCTCTCTGTTTTATTAACTATTCAAACCTTGAATTTGGCTCAAAAACCATTTCACACCAAGACTTCATTTCTCTCGAAATCTCTTTCTTATCACTTGATTCAAATGTACCATTATTCCAACCACACCCAACATTATCTACTAACATAATTTTATCACTTGATACGATTAACTGCATATTTTTTTGATGATCAAGGTACATACCAATTTCAAAAATAATCCACGGGGACGGGCTTTCAACTAGGTTTCTGAATTTTTCAGAAAAAATAAATCCAACAAAATCATCTACAGTATAGAATGAGCACAATGAGGATAGCGTATTTAGTAAATTCTTTGATTCTTCAGATAATGAAATAGGCTCATCATCAATTTCTCTTGATTTTACCATTGTCAATAACGGTAGATTGTCGCCCATAGCACAAACAAAGTCCATTAACAAATAGTTATATTCATTTTGAATAATACAGAAGTACTATACAATCCCCTTAATTCTTAGAAATCATGCCATGGGAATCTTTAGCATACTTACTCGCTTTGCTTCTTGCAGGGTTGATTACCCCTGGTCCAAATAACATCACATGCACAGTCCATGCAGTTGTACACGGAAAGAAGAGTAATGTTTCGCTAATAGCCGGAATGGCATTAGGATTCCTCTCTATCCATTTCATCTGTGGTTTAGTTGTTGATTATTTTGACGAAGATGGGCCCGTTGGTATGGCAATAAATGCGATTGGCAGCCTATTCATGTTCTTGATTGCCTTTGGAATATTATATCTCGGGCGTTCCAAGAAAATACAAAATTTCCCTGACATAGTGCCTAAATTAGGCTTTAAAACAGGAGTGTTAATGCAGTACGTAAATGGTAAAGAGTGGGCAATGGTATTCATGCTAATGTCTAAATTCTTGAGCGATTTTGGAGGAGGAGTTATCGGTATATTGACAATATCTACAATTACTACAAGCGGTGGTATTCTAGCGATGATTGTCTGGTCTAATCTAGGAGAGAAAATCAAATCAAAGGCAGACCAGCCCGGTTTTGTCAAGAAAACATTCACAATATTAGGAAGTTTACTTTTCATTTTAGCAACAATAATTTCAATCAGGGGATTGTGAAGCAGAAGTTTGTTCAGCCCAAGAATTAATAATTATACTTTCAGCATGTTGTAAATGCTCAGCAACAGTTCCTTGCTTAATACCTATGCTTTCAGCAATGTCACTTTGATTGCATTTTCGCGGAGCACTGTAATATCCCATTTCAACTGCGGTTTTAATCACCAAATTACGTTTGTTGGGAAGTTTTGGAGCGGCCATCCAGTCCCCTATTATCAGTTTTGAAATCCGCATTTCCATTTTTTCTGGAATTAATAATTCTAACTTATCTTTAATTCGTTTTAATCCATTAGGAGTTCCATGTATTGTCATAAAAAATCCATTTTCTCTTGAAAGATACGTTGGAGGCATAATCCAAGCTTCGTCTTCAGCCCCGATAATCAATTGAATTGGCCCTGGCGTTCTTACTTTCAAATATGCAAAATTATCACCCTGTTGAAGGATTTTATCGATTATCAAACTACCCTTTAGTTCATCCTTGATCTTCATTATATCTATGCCATCATGTTCTACCTTTACGATACAAGTAGGGATTGAATCTACAACCCCTGTGCCGGTTATCATCTCCAGTTTACTGAAGAACTGCGTGATAATATTACCAGGTAGGTGTTTGGCTTGTTTATGTAAAATACGAATTTGAAAATATCTCATGTTTCCGCTTGCCTTTACCGAACCCATAAATTCACAACCATTGGTTAGTTTACCATTTTATTTTTTGACCATCATATTGAATAAAAATTCCACTGTCTTCAATTGTATGGCTATTCAAAACATCCATCATCCCCTGAACACTATCTTTGATTTCAACTGGGGCTCTGTCGCCACCCATTCTTGTTTTAACCCACCCAGGGTGGAATATAATAAACGAAATATTATCGTCTATACATTCCTTTTTCATTGCTACAGTGAACATATTAAGTGCGGTTTTCGATGCTCTGTATGCATATGATTTACCCATTTGACAATCATCAATAGAACCCATCAAACTACTTATCATTACAATTTTTGTCAAATCCGAACTCAGCATTTTAGGATATAATGCCTTAACCATTCGAACCGGGCCAAGCGAATTTATGTTCAAAACTTCTAAAGCCCATTCATCATCGATTTCTGTTAAACTTCTCCATCTCCCATCAGGAACTCCTGCATTATTGATTAGTAAGTCAATATTCTCATCAATCTGGTCAGCGAATCTCTCGATAGACTGATTATTTGTGACGTCTAATTTAAAAGAGGTCAAATTATCATCTTGAATGATTTCTAAACCTCCTAAATTCTCTTTATACCCAGCGTATACTTTCCATCCTTCTTCTAGTAAACGAACAACCCAATTGTTCCCAATACCACGGTTCGCCCCAGTGATAACAGCAACGCGCATACATTGGCCATTTCTCGGGGTGAATAGAACCTTTCTAGTCCTCGTATTACCAAGAGACATCGAAATCATCACCAATTTTAGAACTAGGGGTATCTAAAACTTCAGTTTTTATAATAATTTCTTGTTGTTCATTTTTGGGTTCTTTTTCTTTAAATTCAATAGATTTTTCAACAACTTGTTTAGTTGCTTTAATTGGCTTTGAGATAAATTTTCCTCGATTTTCCTCAGCGTTAATCTTCATACCATAAGAATGGTCAAACCTTTCATTTTCTTTTTTTGGTTCTTCAGGTTTTTCAATTTTGATATTCCCTTCTCCTGTCTTTAATTCAGAAAAACCACTTTCTAAGGCATTTTCTAAATTTGGAATAACATCTTTCCTTGCCATGATATCCGATACCCCGGCACCAAATTAATCCTCTTATTGTTTGATTGAAACAATAAACGGATTATTCAACATTGACATGTTGGCCTAATTATGCGAGTCGGCGTAATAGTCAATCCAGATGCTGGGTTGGGGGGGAAATTAGGCTTCAAAGGTAGTGACGGCCGTGCTGAAGAAGCAAGAGCAGCAGGTGCCCAAGATAGAGCAGGACCGCGAATGGAACAATGCTTGAATAAATTTATCGAATTATTAGCAAGTAGCCTAAATAGGGCTAAAATTACTCCAGAAATAGTTACTTGGTCAGGGAGAATGGGCGGAACTTGGTTAGGTGAGAATGATTTTACCAGCATCGGAAACTCTCCAGAGAGTACCACGGCTGGAGACACCGCCAAATTAATCAAAGAATTACTAGACAACAATGTCGACATAATCGTATATGCGGGAGGAGATGGTACAACTAGAGACATTGTCAACGCTCTTGACGGAAATGAAACCCCCATAGTCGGAGTCCCAGGAGGAGTTAAGATGCACTCTGGGTGTTTTGCAACCACTCCAAATGCCGCTGCAGAAGTATTACTTTCATTCTTACAAGGAGATTTACTTTCAAGTATAACCGAAGTTATGGACCTCGATGAAGAAATCTATCTCAAAGGGGAATGGAAGGTTAGAATGTACGGTGAAGCATGGACGCCAGCAAGTCCAAGGTTCATGCAGGGTTCAAAACAACAAGTCGAAAGAGCATCTGAAGGAGATATAATAGAGGGTCTTGCTAATCATATTTCAGATTTAATTGACAAAGATGACCAACTGATGCTAATCTTGGGCAGTGGAGGCACAATAAACCGCATAGGGGGGCATCTCGGTCTTGAACTAACATTGCTTGGAATTGATATTTACTATGGTGGAAAAACCTTCACCGACCTAAATGAACAACAATTACTAGAAAAGATCAAACCCCATCAAGGAAATAAATTACTGCTATTATCTCCGATGGGCGGCCAAGGTTTCCTAATTGGCCGTGGAAATTTACAGTTATCTCCAAACGTTCTACGGGCGATAGGTCACGACTCAATTTTAGGCGTGGCCACACCTTCGAAATTGATAGGGTTAAGTTTCTTGAGAATAGATACTGGTGACCCAGAGTTAGACTTAACTTTCCAAGAGAAGAAATTTATCAAACTATTACAAGGTTATAGAACCACACGAGTAATACGAGTGCTCGACTCTTAAACTCATTGAGAGGCATTGGAAGATGCCTGTAGTAGTCCAAGGAATGGAGGGCTAGGTCTACCAGGTCTTGATTTAAACTCTGGATGGAATTGAACACCAACATAGTATGGGTGCCCTTCCAGTTCAAAAATTTCACAACGCTGCCCGGTTTCATCCTTCCCAACAAAGACTAATCCAGCGGCTTCAACATCCGCAATTATATCTGGATTCACTTCATATCTGTGTCTGTGTCGTTCATCAACACTTTCACCTTCTCCATATAATGTCTTAATTTTACAATCATCAACTTGCCAGAGAGTAGGCCTACTACCCAGCCTCATAGTACCGCCAAGATGTGTTTTGGAAATTTCTGGCATAAATATCACTGCCGGATATTGCGGATTATCTTCAAATTCCGTAGAGTTTGCACCAGTTAAATTCAGAACGTTTCGACAGAACTCGATTGTTGCAACTTGAAGACCCAAACAAATACCCAGATAAGGGGTCTTTGAAGTTCTTGCATAGTTAGCTGCCAAAATTTTTCCTTCAATTCCACGGTCTCCAAAACCACCAGGAACTAGAACTCCATCTGCATTTTTCAATAGTTTCCAAGCATTATCGAACTCTTTCGAATTTTGTTGCTTCCAGGAATCTTCTAAATGACTTGCTTCTATCCAATCGATATTCAATTTTCGGCTTACTGCCATTGCAGCATGCTGTAGACTTTTAATCACCGATAAGTAAGCATCCGAAAGATCGGTATATTTTCCAACCATCGCTATACTTACCTCTTCGGTAAGAGTGTCTAAATTCAAGGCCATTTCTCTCCACTTGGAAAGCAGATCAGTTGTATTACAATCAACATTAAGGATTTTACAAAGCCCTTGCTTTTCTAGCATTAATGGTACATGATAGATATTTGGGACGTCGTGGGTCGACATTACTGCATCTGCAGAAACATGACAGAATGCTGCAAGTTTTTCTTTAGTCTCTTGAGTCATAGGCCTTGTTGACCTACAAACCAGTATGTCGGGAGTAATTCCTAATCCTCTTAATTCTTTAACAGAATGCTGAGTTGGCTTTGTCTTCTGTTCTCCGACAGGACCCATTACAGGAACTAAGGAAACATGGACAAAAGAAATATTTTCTCTTCCTACTCTAAATTGGAATTGTCTTAGAGCCTCAATATACGGAGCAGATTCGATATCCCCGACGGTTCCACCAAGTTCAATGATACAAGCATCAGGAGTTTCACCACTACCATCTGCTGGAATATGAGCCACATCTTCAATCCAATCTTGTATAGCGTCCGTGATATGAGGAATTACTTGGACCGTTTTACCAAGATAATCTCCTCTTCTTTCAGATTCAATCACTTTAGAATAAATTTTACCGGTTGTCAAATTATTATTTTTTCCAAGATTGATATCTAGGAATCTTTCATAATTACCGAGGTCAAGGTCCACTTCTCCTCCATCATCAAGGACAAAAACTTCCCCATGTTCAAATGGCGACATTGTCCCAGCATCACTATTGATGTAGGGGTCGATTTTCACAGAGGTAATTTTCAAGCCAGAACTTTTCAACAATACTCCGATACTGCTCGCAGTAACCCCTTTACCAAGTCCAGAAAGAACTCCCCCACTGACAACGACGTACTTCATAACACACCAACGGGATTTTCACCACCGATGCCCCCTTAATCAATATACCTAAAGAAACGACATTTTTTAGAAAACAAATCTAAATTAGCGAATCATCAAAAAGCGGGTTGTATAAGCCATGCATGAGGCCCATGAAGGAATTACCCGATGTCATGTTTGGATGGACCAAATCAAATGATGAAATTGGTGGGTTTTCATTAGAAAAACACGATACACCAACTCCCGGGAGAGGAGAGGTTCTAATCAAAACTCACTCAACATCTATTTGCGGTACTGATGTCCATATTTGGAAATGGGATGATTGGGCCAAAGAGAATGTACCACTAGGAACTATCACAGGTCACGAAACCTGTGGCGTGATAGTCGCTGTTGGGCCAGGCGTTTCCACTCATACAATTGGAGATAAAGTCTCAATCGAGTGCCACCTTGCGTGTTGGAATTGCCCAAGGTGCGATGAAGGCAATGCTCATATTTGTGAGAATGGAGAAATTTTCGGAGTACACTCTAATGGGGCATTCGCTCCTTTTTTCACTATACCTGCCATCAATGCTAGAAAATTACCCAGTAATTTAGCGTTGGAAAATGCATCTATACAAGACCCATTAGGTAACGCAATACACACTTTGACTGGAGGCCCTGTAAAGGACTCTGTAGTTGCAATTCACGGCTTAGGCCCGATTGGACTGTTTGCTGTTAATGCTGCCAAGGCTATGGGTGCAAGTAAGGTGATAGCAATAGATTGGGATAATCAAGAGAGAATGAATATGGCAAAAAAATTAGGAGCAGACCTAGTACTTGGTAAAGACAACGACATAGTCGAAGAAATACTAGCTAGTACAGAGGGCAGAGGTGTCGATAATTCGTGTGAATTCTCAGGCTCCCCTCAAGCATTATCAAATTCAATAAAAAGTACTAGAATGGGTGGATATCTCAACATATTGTCCGTATATGGTCAAAGTAACCCCCCCGTTCCAATGAATGATGTTGTGTTTAGATATTTACACATCAAGGGAATAAATGGAAGAAAAATGTGGTCGACGTGGGAAACTATGCATAATTTATTAGAAAACAACAAGATAGATATCGAAACTCTGATAACTCACAGAATGCCATTTGAACAATTTACTGAGGCTATGGACTTAGCAATAAGTGGTGATTGTGGTAAAGTAGTTTTGGAATTTTAAACTCCAATCCATTTGTATCTTCTAGCGCCTTCTTGAATGCCTTCTTCACCAATTTCCACCAGAGCAAATTCGCCTTCTGGCTCTAACACACTACCATCTTGCAACCCTTTGTGTAGATTTTCATATGTGATATGGTCAATAGCAACTCTGCCAGCCAATCTTTCAAATAAATGCCATCTCGATACAACTTCACGCCATCGAGGATTTACCTTTCCTTCAAACACCTTTGCTTTTGCACCAGAACCATAACCACATAGTCCAAATAACATATCATCAAGATTTACATTTTCTTCTAAATCTGATTCAAACGTTGACATCAATGCAAGGAAGATAGAACCGGTGTACTGATTGCCAATTAGGCTACTTGCGCGCTGGCCTTTCTCAATTCTACTGGCATGGAAAGCCAAATATTCAGGAGTTTTTGAGATCGCTCTCCTATATCCATCCATAGCTTTCTCCCAAATTTCGATGATGACCGGGTCTTCTGAATCATGGAATTCAGGAGAAGGCCCAAGTTGTTCTGCGACCTTTTCCCACATCTCAGTATCTTCTCTGTCATGTCTAAACACATCGGGGAACATTCTTTTTGCTTGGAATGCATATGGTAGATGCATAATAATTCTACCCCACTGTTCTGTTAATCGCTCATCATTACCATGCTCATATCGCCCCATACTTTCGGCTTTTTGAGCGAAATTGTGGAATGCTTGACGAACTGCTTCTTGGTAACAACGGTTAGAATATTGACCATCAAATACCGGGTCATCGCGGTGGACGCTTACTTTTTCCTCACCATGTGCAAATATCCCAAGTTTCCTTACAGTCGATGCCGGAAGGTGTCGAATCATTCTTTCAACAATCCCCTTTTTGATAGATTGACCAGTCTCTTGAGCCAATGTCATAACGTTGGTAATAATCGAGCGTAGAGAAACTTCTCTTCTTGGTTTGAAGAAATCATGAACAGGAGTTGTAGATACACCAATACAATCAGGAATTTCGAGGAGTCTTGGGTTTCTTCGAATTAATAGAGCCCCTCCACCGGCCCCTTGAGTATACTCTCCAGCCGACTCCAATGCATACTTTGCATTATCAGAGAAAATTACAATCCCAATTCTTTCATCGGTTTCAGTTGAACGTGCAACCCAGTCTAGGGTAGTGTGTAAAGCATCAACTGCTCCAATACAAGCAAAGGTCATATCAACAACATCACAATTTCTAAAACAATCCTTTCCATATCTTTCAGAGTATCTTTGTGTGAGCATATCAAGAATGTATGTTGCTGTTGGCTTAGCGCCATCCAATGCAGATTCAGTACCCAAATACATTCTTCCGATATCCTTGGGGTTAATTCCATTTCGATCGATGAGATTCATCACCGCATTTGCACCCATTGTAGCAGTGTCTTCATGAACGTCAGGAATAGCCATCGCTTTGAGGCCAAGTCCCTTGTTTAATTTGCCATAATCTGCGCCTCGCAAGTCAGCAAAATCACGCATATCCATGTATAATTTTGGAAAATGTATAGCGATATCATCAATGCCTACGCCAATTGAATAATCAGTTCCCATCAATATTGGGGCATTCTCTCCCTATTTGAAGGGCAGGCCCTTAATAATAGTAGTTTAATGGGTTTTTGCGATGTTTAATTGCCAGGCAACTCCGGAATTGCAATATCCTGTTTAGCCCAAAGCACATCATCGATTCTTAGAATTGAAATGGCAGCCTCGGTTGCACCAATAATCGCTTGTCTAACTATTCCAAGTGGTTCGATAACACCAGAATCGACCATATCTTCAACTTCTCCAGTGTATAGATTTATTCCAAAACGATTGGAATTCTCAGAAGTTTGCTTTGATACGACCGAAAGAAGAGAGCCGATAGGGTCCATTCCTCCATTTTCTGCAAGAACTCTAACGATTACTTCCAAAGCATCACCATATGCCTCTATCGCTAATTGTTCTCTATCAGGAATGGTTTCTGCATATCTTCTAAGTAATCTTGCCAGAGCAACATATGTTGCACCTCCCCCAGGTAGTAATCGGTCATCTTCATACATCTGACAAACAACTCCTAAGGAGTCATCAAAACACCTTTCAACTTCTCCAATAACATCAACAGTACTGCCTCGAATAATTATCGTAGCCCCGCTACCAACAGCGTCAACTACCCAATGCTCTAATCCACCAAGAGTTTTGTTCGAACTCGACAAACACGTTCCAATATTTTCTTCTGTTGCAGATAAAATATCATGGACAATAGTTGCATTACAGGACTTAGATAGCAGATCTAAGTCGCTCTTTGCAACCCTTCTAAATGCTTGAATACCTAATTTTGCCAACTCAGATTTCACACTGTCATCTATCCCTTCTTTGCAAGCGATAACGTCAATTCCCAACTCTTTCAACTTGTCAATTTGATTAGTTAGCATCTCACGTTCTTTAACTCTGAAGGATTCTAATACACCAGGGGTTGTAACGTTTAATTTCATATCAGAGGAGAAAGACCTGCGTTCAATTCCTCCATCGACTAACATAATTGAACCATTTTTAATATTTTTAGGCATTGACGACGCGATTCTTTTTTTGGCTAAAACCAGCCCCTGAATCACTTCAGACTCTTTTATTGAACTTCCAGTTTGAGATATGATTTTTATTTTGCTTCTATCGATTTTCTCATCTTTATCTGAAACAATCTCTACCGCATTCAATGATAATTCACTAACGATTTCTTTCAAAGAATCATGGCCCTTTCCCGATAAAGCAGACATTACTGCCTTCTTGAATAGCTCTTTGTTTCCATTTAGAGATAATTGTTCAATTTCCTCAATTACTTTTTGTTCAGCCATACGAAAACCACGGCCAATGACTGCAGGGTGAATGCCCTGAACAACCAATTCCCATGCATTTCTTAGCATTTCAGAACAGAGAATTACGGTACTAGTTGTGCCATCTTTAGCAATTTTATCCTGTAGAGACGACGCTCCAATAACCATTTTAGCGACCGGATGTTCTACCTTTGCAGTCTCTAAAACAGTAACTCCATCATTGGTTACCAAGGTTCTACCATCATCATCAATCAATAATTTATCCAGTCCCTTTGGACCCAAGGTTGAGCGAATTGCTCCAGAAAGTGCAATCGCAGCCTGGACATTTTTTTTCAAAGCATCGCGACCAGTCGTGCGAGTGGTATCTTCCAGAATTTCCCTCTCGCCCATAGTTAGGCCACCCACATCATAGACATAAGCGCGACTCAATCTTCATCGACGACTTCGAAATCAGCGTCGACAACATCATCGCCGCCTACATCGATATCTCCATCTTCACTCGAACCATCTTGTTGAGCCATTTCAGCGGAAGCCGCCTCGTACAACTTAGCAGAAACACCATGCATTGCCTCTTCTACTTCTTTGACCTTAGCTTGTATTGCAGCCTCATCAATACTTTCTAAATCAAGAGGCTTTCCATCTTCATCTTGTACCAATTTCTCCAGTTCATCGAGTTGTGCTTTTACCGGTTCAACATCAGAATCTTCCAATTTATCTCCAGCTTCCTCGATAGTTCGACGTGTTTGGTATACAACTTGGTCAGCCATATTTCTCAATTCAACCTTAGCTTTCCTTCGTTGGTCTTCTTCAGCGAACTCCTCAGCTTCTGAAATCTTAGATTGAATTTCATCTTCACTCAGAGAGGTCTGTGATTCTATCTTGACGGATTGCTCTTTTCCAGTTCCCATATCTTTAGCACTTACGTTAACAATACCATTTGCATCGATGTCAAAGGTAACCTCGATTTGAGGGACTCCTCTCGGTGCTGCAGGAATACCCATCAAAGTAAACTCTCCCAGAGTTACATTATCCTTAGCAAACTCTCTTTCTCCTTGTAGAACATGTATTGTTACCGCTGGTTGATTATCGCTAGCAGTAGAGTAAATTTCTGAGCGTCGCGCAGGTATTGTAGTATTTCTTTCAATCATTGTTGTTGTTACTCCGCCCAGTGTTTCAATTCCTAGAGTCAGTGGCGTTACGTCGAGAAGCAAGATATCAGAAACACCTTCATCACCAGAAATAATTCCTGCTTGTAAAGCAGCGCCCATTGCTACTGCTTCATCAGGGTTAATTCCTTTGTATGGCTCTTTACCAGCTTCTTTTGCAACAGCATCTTGAACTGCTGGAACTCTAGTTGAACCTCCGACAAGAATAACTTTGTCAACGTCTCCTTTCTTAACACCAGCATCTTTCATTGCTTGTCTTGTAGGAGCCATTGTATTCTCTATCAACTTTGAAATCAAGTCTTCGAATTTTGCACGGGTCAATGTTATGTCTAAATGCTCCGGTTGACCGTCGACCATTGTAATAAATGGCAGATTAATTTGTGTTTGTTGTGTGCCAGAAAGTTCTATTTTTGCTTTCTCAGCGGCTTCCTTTAGCCTAGACATAGCCTGAACATCTTTCGATAGGTCGATGCCAGTATCCTTCTTGAATTCCTTTACAAGCCAGTCGATAACCTTCTCATCAAAGTCATCTCCACCTAATTTATTATTTCCAGCAGTAGCCTTTACTTCGATTTGTGGCTGTCCATCAACTTGGTATATTTCTAGAACAGAAACATCGAATGTTCCTCCACCAAGGTCGTAAACCAAAATAGTTTGATCATCGTCTTTGTCAACACCATAAGCAAGAGCAGCAGCGGTAGGCTCGTTGATAATTCTTAGAACCTCTAGTCCAGCAATTCTCCCAGCATCTTTGGTTGCCGTTCTTTGGGCATCTGTGAAATAAGCAGGGCAAGTGATCACCGCTTGCTTAACTTCAGCCCCTAGATACGCTTCAGCGTCCGCCTTCAGCTTTTGTAGAATAAACGCAGAGACTTCTTGCGGAGTGTACTCTTTATCATCAATTTCAGTCTTCCACTTTGTCCCCATATGTCTCTTTACAGACAATAAGGTTCTACCAGAATTTGTTACTGCTTGTCTTTTTGCAGTGACGCCGATTAAACGCTCGCCACCATCTTTAGCAAATGCAACAACCGAAGGCGTCGTTCTTGCACCTTCTGCATTTGCAATTACCACCGCTTCTCCATTTTCTATTGTTGCTACACAGCTATTTGTTGTTCCAAGATCAATTCCTATTACTTTACTCATTTTTTCACTTCCTTTATTCAAAATATGGGGATTCCACCATCATCGTCTTCTTCATCATCCCCAAAGTCGATGCTTACATCGACAGATTCAGGCACATCATCATCATCTTCGTCCAATGCTGAGCCTTGAGGGGTGAGTTTTAGGGTGACATCCAAGATACCGTTAGTCAAAGTCCAATCAACAACATCTTCGCAAGGATGAGGCAGTTCTATTCTTGCTACAGGCTGAACATCAGTAACTTTAGAAATTTTTAACAAACTTCCATCGCTAATCAAAGATAATTCAACTTCATCTTCACTGATTTCTTCTTTCAAAGTAAAGTCAACAGTTACAGACATGTTCCATCCATCAAGATAGATGTCATCAACTGGTAATTTCAACACATCATCATCTTCTTGACTTTCTACTTCTGGAGTTTTAATTTCAACAGGGGCAGCATCGACTTGCAAATCTACTCCTAAGTTGCTTAGGATATCTTCCATCGGTTGGCCCGACTGGAATAATTTGCTCAAGTTAGAAAGATCGAAGTTGAAGTTAACATCACCCTTTGCGATTTTTTCAGCATCGATGCCCATATTCTCGAATTGAGACCTAAATTGATTCATCAACTTGCGAACCTGGTCTTTGTTCAGAGACATACCCATGCCTTTGAACATCTCAACCATTTGTTCGATTAAATCCTCTTCCCAGTCCTTTTCACCAGCCATATGAACACCACTACTTAACCATCGGTTACATAGTCCGAGAGAGCCACTATATATGAACCTCACGAAACAACTCAACTTATTTGTTCAACGTTCAAAGTCTCATCTTTTCGACAACGCAGCACACCAATTATGATAATTAACATAACACTCAAGGTTAGAATATTAGAAATCACCATTGCAATTGAGCCGATTGCTAAGCCATATAGAAGCCACATAAACAGAGATAACGCCACAATTCCAAATGTTGGAATCGAAATTCCATCATGCCTTTTGTGAACCCAAACTTGACGAATTTGAGGCCCCCAAGCAATTATCCCAATAATTCCAGCACTCAAGCCAATGGCTTCAATCATGGCGCTCATAGGCCTAGCCCAACATCCAATCGCTATGATTGCTTTGATGTCTTAGGGCTCTTATTCCATGATGCAGGCGGCTTTGAAATATTCAAACTAGATATTTGCGACCAAGGAATTTCTCTACGTTCTTTTTCACCAACGACATGCATAATTAGTGAAATTCCATATGGTAGTTTACATTGAATGTTCTTACCATCAATTTTTACAGTGGCAGAAGATGGCTGATTATCAAAGAATGAAAACAATGACCTATTATGACTCGCATCTCCTTTGACCCAGCCCTTTCTTTCAGAGAATATCAAATCGGTTTCCTTACTCAAGCCAAGGCTGTGAACGTCACCTTTCAACATCAAACCTCCGTTTAGATGAACTTCATCCCAAGTATTGAATCCATCTAATGTGTCTATCAAATCAGGATTTAATTTACCCGGATTGACCGTTTTTAAGATGTCTAACATACCTGGCTCGTCAACCATTTCAGCCGCCAAGTCTTCTGGAATCTTTGGCCATTCAAGTTTGAAATGAGTCATCGATACAATGACTCTAACTTCTGGGCCTTCCTTCAGACCTAACCTTTCATTGTGCAGGGCGACAAGAAGTCTAGCCTTTCTTGCAATCCTATCAGCAACTCCATCGTGGTTATGTTCTCCTCCTCGGTTCCTCGTCTGAATAAAATGATGCTCTTCAGTAATTCTAAACGAACCAGACCAATGCTTTTGTTCTACAATTAGGATTGTATTACCGCCAATAATGACCATATCGATCTCTCTTCTCCCACCATCAGGGTCAGGAATTCTTACCGATTCGTACACCTTCCAACCATTTTTTTTTCCAGTAGCACGAGATAGTTTTGACAATCTCATCTCAGCCAATTCACCAGCTCTGTGAATATCGTCTGGAGGGAACTTCTTACACCTCTGACGCCACCAAGTCCAGCGTTTCTTAAAACTCATATCCACACATCACAATAAATCTGCTACACTTTCAACAATGAGGTCAGGCATTTCATCGTCTCCGGCGGAGATGCTCTCTAAATCTGCTAAAGTGGCTTCACCTGATAGTACAAGAATTCCAACACATTTCGCTCTGGAAGCCATAGCGATATCGGTATACAAACGGTCTCCAACCATGGCACATCGGGACGGTTCAAGTCCCAAAGCCTCAATTTTATGAAGAATCATTCCTGGATTTGGTTTACCTGTGATATGAACTGGGTCAACACCAGTGGTGGCTTTGAACATGGCCAAATAGGCACCAACATCAGGTAACCCTCCTTCCGGAGAAGGGCAAACCATGTCAGGATGGCTGGCAACTAGCGGTACACCGGAATGAAGATGTATGCTTGCAGTGGAAATTTTATCATAACTTATCTCAGTATCATAACCCAATACTACAAATTGTGGCTTTTCACTTTCTGTCGAGATACCGGCATCTTCTAGCATCTCTCTCATTCCACCAGTACCTACTAACCATGTATCAGTAACGTTGTTATTATCTAACCAAGAAAGCAAATCGTGGGTTGAAAGTAAAACATCTTCAGGTGTTGCTGGAATCCCTAGACTGTTGAGTTTCAGTAAGTACTGTTTTACAGAGCGACTGGAATTATTTGATAAAAAGAAGCGCTTAATCCCTTTTTGTTTACACCTTTCGAGGAAATCCAATGCTCCAGGAATCAATTCTCCACCAAGGTAAATCGTACCGTCTAAATCTAGAAAAACGGCATCTATTTCACTTAGTTTATTATCCATTAAATCACCTAAAACATTAGTGTTTTGAACATAAACCAAGGGGAATGCAGACTTTCTTGTGCTTCTTTGCTAGCTATCATTTCAGTCATCATTTCTTGAAGTACCGGTTTCTTACTTGCTTTACCTACAAACCAGTTTAGTAACCATTTACGACGACTTAATTTTTGCATGTTGAAGGAATTTTTCAATTCAGGTCCTAGAACACTCCACAATTCATCTTGATAGACATTATGTGGAATTTGTTCAATGATATGCCTTGCCGCCATTTCTCCACTGACTAATGCATTGCCAACGCCCTCTCCTGAAAATGGGTCGACAAGCGAAGCAGCATCGCCAACCAATCTTATTCCATTCATGGTATTTCTTCTCGGTTGTAATTTCTCCTTCTTCCTTGGAGAACCGAATGGTAACTGCCATCCCTTAGCGCTCCCAGGCACCATTTCAGCATCACTGAAACGTTCTTTGAAAAGAGGATGATTTGCAATAACATCTTTTTGCATAGCCTTGAGTTTCTTCTTTTGCTTATCCATTAAACTCATAACCATGCCAATTCCGACGTTTACTACTCCTTCTGAGACAGGGAACAGCCAAAAGTAACCAGGGACAACAGAGTCAACAAAATGAATTTCTATGTCCCCAGAGTTATCAGTACAGCCTTTGACATTGCTCCAATACTCTCTGTATCCACCACAATAGTGAGTCCTGTCAACCATGGCTTCTTCATAAGTATCTTCGACTAAAGCTTTAGCAACGGGGCAACGGTATCCTCCAGCCCCAATTATTTCCTTTGAATTAAAAGTCAACACCTCTCCCTTTTTACCGCCAATTTGAACGGTAATTCCAGCAGCGTGACGTGCATCTTTGCTGCCCTTTCCAGGGTCGCTACCACCGCTTCCGTCATCGAAGAGAACCGATTTTACATCTCCGCCTTGGATCACATGACCCCCAGCGTCGCGAACATGTTTTTGACATTCTTCGAAAAGCAAGTGGTCAAATTGTATTCTTGGCAACGAGTAACCAGCTTCCATTTTTTCGACATCATCCTCTGGTAAGGCAACTCTAACAGTATGCCCTTTGGGTGATGAGAATTTAATTCCAGTAACTCGAAAATGAGGTGTCTTTTCCAATTTGTCCTTGACTCCTAAATCTTTAACATGGCCTAGTGATTTTCCACCGACTGCGTCACCACAAACCTTGTCTCTTGGCCATACTCCCTTTTCGATGAATAGAACCTTTTTTCCACCCTTTGCTAAATAGCCAGCAGCCGCCGAACCACCTGGGCCCCCACCTACTACAATAGCGTCATAATCAGCGCCATTTTTTGGTATTGCACCAGTATCGATTGGCAACTCCCAAGAGCGCGTATCATTAGCCATGTACTGGGCAGACGGGACCCGCTTCTTGAGGCTTCGCGTTGAACATTAATGCATATTAACAAATTACAACCATTAGGCTCATGCGGTGAATTTACTTGCCCACACCATGGGCGAGAGTAGTACAACATCTACTGGCTCCGATTTTCTTGCTCAAAACGTGTCACCAGAACAAAGACGTAAGGCAATTTATTCTCTTCTTGTTGTTACTTTGGTTTGGGGCGCAACTTTCATTTGGATGAAGCAGGCGCTCGACAACTTAGAATCGGAAAAAATAGAATTTGGAAAAAATGGTGTTGTTGCAGCATTATTGGTAGCCAGATTCGCAATAGCAAGTGTTGTGATATTGGTATTTTTCCCTAAGGCTAGAAAGGCACTTACTAGCAAGATATTGTGGATTGATGGATTATTATTAGGTTCATTGATGTTTTTGGCTTACTTTACTCAAATGGTCGGTCTTGACGATATAGATCCTTCAGTATCAGCATTTTTAACATCGCTTTATGTTATATTTACCGCTATAATTACCACAATCTTGGCTAGAAAAAAACCGACTAGAATCTTAATTGCAGGCGTTTTACTGGCTACTTTTGGAGCGGGGTTTATTGAAGGGCCACCACACGTTTCATGGGGAGTAGGCGAAATATTGACCGTATTTTGCGCAGTTCTATTCTCCCTTCATATTATTTTCACTCAAAGAATAACCCTGCTTAGAGACCCAATAGGAATATCGACAACATCGTTTATCGTAGTTACAATCTGTTCAATAATAACTGTATTTGCTTTAGGCGACGGAACTAATTCAGGGCAGTGGAGTTTAATAATTTCAGATGGCGTAATTGTACCGATATTATTACTTGGCATAGCAGGTACCTTCTTTTGTTTACTGGTACTGAGTCTATTTCAAAGATATCTTCACCCAGTTCAAGCAGCAATGATTTACGCTCTTGAGCCAGTTTGGGCTACAGCAATAGGTCTCAGTTTAGGTATGGTCGATTGGAGTTTATGGATTTTAGTTGGAGGGGGCTCTCTGTTTATTGGTAATATCATAGTCGAAGCACTCGGAGCAAGCCCAGATTCTTCAGAAGAAGAATAACGAAATAGGCGCATCGTTCAAAGCCCTCCATTTATTGGGTGGTTTAGGGGAAGGGCACATGTCAGATAATTCAGAAAATAATTTCAAAGGCTTTGGAAGTAAAGCAGTACATTCAGGGACAAAACATGTGGGCGATGCAGTCAATACTCCAATATTTCAATCCTCGACATACAAGTTGACAGATGAGAGGTATGCGGGATGGGCAGCAGGTGCCCACCACGCTCTGCTTTATGCAAGATTAACCTCAGTTAACGCAGAGGCTGTATGTGAGAAGATGTGCGCCTTGGAAGGCGGAGAAGATGCAGAAGTATTCGCATCAGGAATGGCAGCAATTTCAACAACGTTATTGACAATTTTATCTTCTGGAGACCACATAGTTGCTTCGACAGATGTATATGGCGGAACCTATGGATTACTAACCGAAGAGTTACCAAGATTTGGTATTGAAGTATCAATGGCTGATATGAGGGACCCCTCTTCTTATGAAGCCGCAATTCAACCAAATACCAAAGCCCTCTACATTGAAACATTAACCAATCCAGTTTTGAAAGTTTGTGATATTGAGGCCATGGTGAAAGTCGCAAAGAAACACAATCTATTGTGCATAATAGACAATACCTTCGCATCACCATGGGGTTGTCAACCTCTTTCTATGGGTGCAGATTTAGTAATACATTCTACTACCAAATATCTTGGAGGCCACTCTGATATTATTGGCGGGGCAGTCGTCGGCTCAAGAGAGCATATCGAGAATATTTTCCACAGAAAAGTCCACTTCGGAGGAAGCTCTGACCCTCATAATTGCTACTTACTCGAGAGAGGAATGAGAACCCTTCACGTTAGAATGCCTAAAATCTGTGAGAACGCAGCAGAGTTAGCAATTAGACTAGAGGCTCATCCAATGATTGAGAAAGTTAACCATCCAACTCTAAAATCTCATGACGATTATGAACTCGCCAAAAGAATTCTACCAAAGGGAACTGGTATGATTGGGTTTGTAGTTAAAGGCGGAGATGCTAGCGCCCTTTCATTCATGAGAGGACTGACAATGATATACGAAGCAACAAGTCTCGGCGGCATAGAATCACTAGTAGAATGCCCATTTAATTCAAGCCATATGATGATTCCAGAAGACGTTCGTCATTCAGCAGGTCTTGTTCCAGGTTATGTTAGAATGAGTATTGGAATCGAAGATATCGAAGACCTATGGGCAGATATCGAGCGTGGATTTGCGAACGTTTGAAACTCTCTCGCCGAGGAATAAAAATGGATATAAGTGCGCTGATTGCGTTGCTCGTATTCATCATCCCAATGTGTTTCACACCAGGCCCCAACAACATGCTATGTGCAGCGCACGGCGCTCAGCACGGGTTTCGCTCAACGATTCCTCTTACGCTTGGTATGCTCACAGGATGGTCAGTTCTTGGCGTGATTGTGGGTGTCGCTATTACAGCCATCGAATCAAATCAAGGTTTCTTCAATCTATTGACTTATGCAGGGGCCACTTACATCGCCTACCTTGGTTATGTGATTGCGAAATCTGAAACGAAACCACTCGAAGAGACCGAGACCACAGATCAACTGGGCTTTCTTACAGGTGCAATGTTGCAGTTTGTCAACGGAAAGGCATGGATTCATTTCCTCGCAATTATGGCTACATGGGGTACATTATTTGGACAAGGAATCGCAGCGAAAGTTGCTCTTGTGGCTCTTAATGCGTTCGCTGGATACCCAGCGGTTTTGGTTTGGGCCGGGTTCGGTGCTGCTTTGCGACGCACGTTCAGTTCTCAACAGAACGCAAAGCGACTAAATATCGTATTGGGCGCCTCACTTGTCGGTGTGGCAATTTGGATTATTATAGCATCATTTTAGTCATGCCGCAGGCTATGTCAGAATGAGTATTGGAATCGAAGGCCTATGGGCGGATTTCAAAAAATGAATTACCAAATCGATATGATTAACTCTCACCAGTATCTTTGAGCAGTGATGCAATTGCATCATCCCATGAAACCTTCATTTCTTGCAAATCTTTTTCATCACACGATAAGATATTTTCTCCAGCCAAAACCAAGTCCTTTGTCGCCCCCATCCAAGCTCCTGCTCGGTTTCTAGCATCTCCATCAAAGTGCCACTCTTGTCCTGAAGAACGCCCAACTGCAAGTAGCCAAGCCCAAGCAGCGGCTGCCTTTTCAATAGAATCATGTCTTGCTGTTGCCATTCTTTCTGCCTTACCAAGCCCGTCCATCAAACCGATACGAACAAGGTCATGGATGTGGCCTGTGGCACCACTAATTTCACCAACCTTAGTAGTAAACCTGGCGATTAATTTAGCGGACTCCCTTGCCGAATCTAAACTTTTTAAGAATGTCCCAAATGGCTTTGGTTTCTTATTTTGCTTTTGCCAAATCTGTTCACCCTCATCGCCATCAATTCCTATACTCGCAAGAGCAGAGAGCCCGTAATCTTCCCACAAAGCGGTTAGGATATCTCCACAACTTGCACCATCGATTACTTCTACAGTAGGGGTCTTTCTTTCAGATATTTCACCCCGAGCATTAATTCTAATCCCCTCTTCTTGTTCACTAATTCCTTCTACACTTGACATTAAGATGTGTCCTGCCAGGTCTCTTTCATCAGCCGAACCAGGTGTGCCTTCAAGCGCTAGAATTATTTCCGAGTGGTCCAAAGTTCCAACCCATCTTGAATTAATTATCAAACCATCCTCAATAGAATCTAGAATCGAACGTTTGATTGCCTTGGTTATGACTCCTTCATTCATCGTCAATCCTTGCCAAGCATCGATTATTTTCTCAACACCTTCAACGGCTTCATCAGGTAATTCCTTGTCTTCAGGCCAGCCTTGGGGCTTCCATATGGCTTCAATATCTAGAATAGATGGTAAAAACGGAGGTAGCATGGAAAGTGCCAAGTGATGAATAAACGAGGATTCTTTCTTAGAAACAACTTCCATTGCATCAAATCCAATTACTACGATCTGACCATTTTTGAAAGTAAATTTAATACATCCTGATTCCGAGGAATTTGATTCAATTATGTCCGAAGCATCGGTATCTTCGGTATACCAAATTTTCACACCATCAATTTCCTCGGTTTTGAAATTAAACCTTGAACGGTCAAGGACATCGTCTACCCACTCATTAGGAGGATTTGGATTAGGGCCGGTGCATACAAAACCGCCTTTCCAAGAGAAGAAATACATTCCTCGCTTTGCATGTTCTTCCCAAGGCAACATTCGAAGCGTTAAATTGGAAAAATTTTGTAACCCTGCTAGGTAGCCTTGCTTACCATCCCCACGGCGGATAAAGGAAGCACTTCCAAAGGAGCCGGAGGTGAATTTACCCACCGTGCTGAACTCTTCATCATGACAAGCGTGTAAGGAACCAGCAAATGCCTTGACAACAGGGTCGCCTCTCTTTGCCATCATTCTTTTCCCAAGCCATTTCACATCATTTTTCTTTGATATTACTCTTTCTAATTCTCTTAGAGTCTTAGTAACAGAATCGGTTCTACCCCAACGCAATTTACCACTCCAAGTCATGGCCGGTAGGTGTGAGCGAGGGTTCTCGAGTAGTCTGCTCAGTTCCTTTGTAATTTTTTTGACCGTAGCCTCATTAGCGTGTTTAGTTCCACGCATTCTGACTTTGGTTTTCTTTTGTCCAGGGAATTCAACTTTAGATGGTCCTGCCATAAATCCCCCTCAAACCTTCCAGCAGAGCCCATGGTTTGAGTTCTTCGTGTGAAGGGTTAGGTATTCCGGAGAAGATTTTGAAAATAGATTTAATTTTTGACTGTTAAATTCATCAAATAGAAACCCCACCACTAAACATGGCCGAAGTAACCTTACTGGGCGTTGCTCAAGACGGGGGAAGGCCTCAACCCTCCTGCTTGAAAGATTGCTGTAAGGGTATTAAACACGATGAGATTTCTTTTCCAACATCCCTCGGGACAACACTTCTCGATGGCACAAAACACCTTTTTGACGTTACAAGAAACTTGGGACAGCAACTCAAGATTTGGGGCGAAAATAACCCTACTAATGTATGGCTAACTCATGCACATTTCGGACACGTCGACGGCCTTGGGTTATTTGGTAGAGAAACAATAGGGGCGAAAGGAATCAAACTTCATGTTTCACAAAAAATGACCGATTTAATTCACTCCACCCCCCAGTGGTCTTTGATGGTCAAGCAAGGAGTTTTTGAGATAAATACATTTCAAAACGGCGACAAAATCCAATTTGGCAAAGAGAGTATAGAGCCGATAATAGTCCCTCATAGAGATGAATTATCAGATATGCATGCATTCATAATTAGGGGCGAGGGTAAATCATTGCTGTATTTACCAGACCATGATACATGGGAAGAAACCTTGTCTTCTTATGAGTGTAAATTAATTAGGGAATGGTTTGACAAATTAGAAGTCGACGCTGCTTTTATCGATGGTACATTTTGGTCACAACACGAACTTTCAGGACGCTCTCAGGCCGAAGTTCCACACCCCCCGGTGAGTCAAACCATTGCACATCTAGGGACCAAATTACCGAACGACATAGACCTTTATTTCATCCATTTGAATCATACAAATCCACTTTATGATAAATCTAGTTCAGCGTTTAGGACCGTAGAATCGATGGGCTGGAAAGTGGGTAAACAAGGAATGAAACTCAATTTATAAATTTCGATAGTCAAACCATTGTGATTGTATAGTCAAGAGAGATTAATTCCCACCGGTAGGATACCTCTTCACCATCATCACTTGTTTCTCTAAATGGGTCAATACAACTGCCTTTGTTTACATCAACCGAGATTTTAAGGTAATGTTCACCAAATCCACGATAGTCTTCATTCTCTAACATATCGACGATATCCGACTCACTCATATCAGACACAGTTGTGCCAATTATGCTGGAGTTATACCATAATATTTCTACAAAATCACCCGAATTTACTTCTTCAGTAGTTTGTAAATCAGAATACATCAAATGCCCAGAAACACTATCTTCAGCAGACCCACATCCAGCTGGAGATTGTTCATCATCGCTGTAGGTTAGAGTTGCTCTTACACCGACTATATTCAACATCGAGAACTCCCCATCATCTTCAGGCCCAGAAATTTCCATTTCTTTCATTGTATCTTCACCATCCAATATGTATTCTCCATCAGTGGCAATTTCATAGTATGTAATTTCCCCTGTTATTTCGTAAGAACCTGTTTTATTGACGCTACTAGCGGAGTCGGGCGAGAAGACTTGGTAAGATCCTTCCATTCCGCCAACGAAAGCCAACAATATAACAGCACCAACTGCGGTGAACTTTCTTGTTGGAATGGCGTATCTGCCAAATGGATTATCCATGGATTCTTCACGCCTCCAACAGAACAAGAAGTGTACAGTAAATGCTGCACCCATTCCAGGTACTGAAGGGAATACATATTCACCATAACCGAGAACAGTCCAGACTAGCACCCCAATCAATGCAGCCATCATCATTGAAATAGTGTGCTTTGAGTCTGGTTCATATCCAGCCATTCTAATGAGAACAAGCGGTACAAATATCCCCCCAAGACCGTAAACTGCGAATACAACCAATGCGAACACCGAATCTCCAAAACCAGGGAATTGCTGACCTACTAGCGATATACTGGTAGCAAATGCAGCCACAGCCAAAGTAACCTTCTTTGTCTTACCATGGTCTTGATTCCACTCTGGCTTAACATCGTCAGTGATAGCAGCAGTACAAGCCAAAACTTGACTATCAGCAGTTGACATAGTCGCTGCGAAAATTGAGGCTAGAATTACTCCTCCAAGCAATGGATTTAGATTTTGAGCAAGTCGGGGCAGACCAGTTTCAGCATCCTCAGCTAACATCTCAGGGAAAATGGCTCTACAAGCAAGACCTATCAAGAACATCAATGCTATGAACGGCGTCTGCCAAACGAAGAACCAAACCATTGCTTGTTTACGGTCTTTATCATCATTCAGCGTCATTATTCTAGAAACAACCTGCGGTTGTCCAGCCACTCCAAGGCCTCCGAGGAAAAACGCAGCAACCCATAGCGTCGCTCCGAATTTAAGTTCTGATGGGAATATGTTAACCATGTTTGGATCGATGCCCGCGATGGTATTATGGAGTCCAGAGAAACCTCCAACCTTCCCTAATGCGACCACGCAAAGAATAGTAGATCCAACAATCATTACACAAGATTGAGCAGCATCTGTCCAAATCGAAGCTCTTATTCCGCCTGCATAACAATAAGCAACAACCAAAACAAACCCGATTAGAATACCCGTTATCTCAGACCAACCAAGCATTGATTGTAATGCAACCCCTCCAGCCGTTAATTGAGCAGCAGCATAAATCGATAGGAAAAAGACAGAGAGAACCGCTGCTAACTTTGCTTCAGGCGCCCCTGTCTTGTTGGATACAAGTGAAGATAAAGAACGTAGATTTCTTTCTTTTCCTTCCTTTTGGATATATTTATACAACCAAATCCAGGCAACCAGTTGGCCAATTGTAGAAACAATCGCAATCCAAAGTGCTGAATATCCATTAAGGAAAATAAATCCAATAAACCCGATGAACATGTAGCCTGAGTTCCATGTACTAACTGCAGATAGTGCCGCGAGAGCCGGGTGCATTCCTCTTCCAGCAACTAGGTAGTCATCAGTGGTGTCTTCTTTAACACGCATTGAGGCTAGTCCAACTCCAGCAAAGATTCCCATGAATAATAGGAAAGAAAGTAGAATCAGTAATTCATCAGACATATTCTAGCACCTCTCTATTGCCAACGAAGCAAGGCCTTCTCTTCAACTTCACTCGTAATTGCGGGGAAAATAAGACAATTTAATCTTCCACCATCAATATTTTTCAAATTCCCGACCGTAGTATAGGTGATTTTTTCGTCTTTAGTCCCCATATCGGCACACAGTACTACTTTGATAGAATTGAGATCCTTGTCAGCAAATTCTTCGAATGCTAATTTTTTCATAGAATCAATAGTGTTGTCCTCAGGCATACCGGATATATTCGAAGATAATTTTTCTTTCATCAAATCGAGTGAAGTATAGGCATCACTCGGTTGCATTGGAATTTGTTTTCCAGTACCGGCTCCAGTAGGGTCCAAGTCCAGCAAGGCAAGTGTGTGTTGGTTTTGAAAGATATTTGCTGCAATAACTTCCAATGGCGAAGTAGCTACCCAACCGCCATATGGGTATGTGATTGTAGTTTGTCTTCCAAATCGATAATTGGACAATCCAACTGCACCTGTAACCAAAGTTGTAATTGAAATCCCATGGAACACTATACAATTAATTCCAGCTTCAAGTGCTTGTAATTGGATATCAACATGCGTAGTTGCTTGCAAAGGGTCTCCTACAATCAGTAATGCTACTAAATGAGTCTTAGCTAAATCGAGTAATTCAGTTGGACTTTCAACCTCTGGGCGCATGACCATTTTAATATCGCCAATATCTTCTTCCAATTTTGCCAATTCATCGGCTGGCCATAGAGCAGTATATGCTTCATATCGCCTAAAGTCTGCAGACTTAGCAGCATTTTTTGCTTCTATTGTCATGGAACTAATTCGCCCAGGACCCATGCCGACCAACAATAATCCGGATTTTGGTAATTCTGCACTATTTCCAGCCGTCATCCTCAAACCTCGCTCTTGCTTAGATAGGGCGAAGCCTATGCGTCATTTGAGAGTGCCGAGTGCACAAACCCAACACTGGCTCGAGTTGTGCCGGAGCCATGGATGGCTCCAAACAGGGGCTGGTGTCTTGTCACTAGAAGGTGGACTGAAAGGTATCCCCCTCTCACATAGTGCGCCACCCGAAACCGATAAGCGATGGGCGGATAATGCAATAATATCAGCAGAAGGTATTACAAGAGGTCCAGAACATTGGAGCGAACATCTTTCTCCAGAAATTCTTCAAGAGATAAAAGACGAAATTCCAAATTCATATGAAATCCAAGGCGACATACTGATTGTAAAATTAGAACAAGAAGTCAGTAGGTATGGGGCAGAGATTGCTAATGCTATGCTCAACCAATTACCCTCAGTAAGACTGGTATGCGCGGATAACGGTGTTATTGGCGAATTCCGCGTAAGAGATTTACAACCACTATCCTCCCGAAATGATAATTTTTCCACAATTACCCAAATACGAGAAAACGGAGTTCTAATCTCTACCGACCCAGCAAAGGTATATTTTTCAGCCAGACTATCCAAGGAGAGAGAAGATAATTTAGCGGTGGCCAAGGAATTGAGAAATAAACTTTCTAGGCCACTAAGGATATGCGACCCATATGCAGGTGTAGGGCCAAGTTTAGCATCATTACTTAGAGAAAAAGAACTTGTTTCAGAGTGTTTTGCAGGAGACTTGAACCCAGACGCATTCGAATTATTGGAAACAAATATTTCTCGCTTTATTTCTAAATTAGATACGCCACTATCAACACTTGAAGTAAAAAATATAGATGCTAGAGAATGGGCTAAAGAAGTTCAAGCAGAATCAAAAATAGATTATCTATTAGTCAATTTACCCCACCATAGTTTAGAACATTTACCGTCTCTATTGCCGCTCCTTTCTAAGAACCATCCTACTGTTATACGCGGGTGGGCGATCATAGATAGGGATTCACTAACAAATCAAAAGGATGCCATTGAGTCTATGATTGAACTTGCCGGAGGTGTAGTGGAATCTATAAATTGCAGTGAAGTCAAGGGATTCTCTTCTAGTAAAATTTTCATGCGTTTTGAATCATGGCAAATATTCCATTGAAGCGTTTAGTTCATCAAGTTCGACCCTTTGGGGTCAAATATGGGCGTTATGGCAAAGTGTGACTGTGGAGTTGAAATAGACATTTCAGGAACAACACCAAGAAAAGATGGCACTAAAGTGTGGTGTCGTGTTTGTGGCACAACAATCATTCATCACCATAATGAATAATCTAGAACGATTTATTCAAAAGCCTAGGGCCGCAGCACCAATCATGACTGATTTGGTTGACCAAGTAGACGAAAGGGGCCTTGCAATATCGCCAACACTCCCTACCGAGTGTAAAAACTTCTTAATTGATATCGATGGAACCATCTGCGAAGATATTCCAAATGAGGAACCAGAGAGAATGGCTACCGCAGAATGCTTTGAAGGAGTCGCAGACCAAATCAACAAATGGTATGATGAAGGGCACCAAATTTGCTTCTTCACCGCTAGAGCAGAAGAGCACAGAGAAGTAACAGAGGAGTGGCTTGATAGACATGGTTTCAAATGGCATAGTTGCTTATTTGGCAAGCCTCGTGGTGGAAATTATCATTGGATAGACAATCATATCGTTAGAGCGACTAGGTTCAAATCTAAAATGACAGAATTCGTTAAGAAAATGGCAGAAGTAGAAGTTTTTGATGACTGACAATTAACCGAATCATTGAGAAAGGGCAAACTTTAGCCCTTGTCATGCGTTCTGATTCGATACGAGTTTTTTTGATGATTTTTGTTATGGCCGGAGCAACCTTGTCAGGGTGCTTCGCAAATGACGAATCATCGGGAATGCCTAGCACTGATGATTTGGAAATTTCAGGAGAATTAGTGGCAGGCGACTGGTCCGACGTCATATTAACTGCAAAAGTCGACCTCAGTGTTTACATTCCATATTTTTTGATGGACCCTGGAAGTAACCGTGCGCAAAATGGAACCGTTCTCAACATTGAGGCCGGAGACAGTGAAAACGTAAGGTGGCTTCTTCCGCCAAGAAATACAGACGCTGTACTGTTAATCGGAGATTATGAAAGAACCAATTGGCCCATTAGAGCAGCGGCCGAGTCTTGGATGGCTTGGTCTATGGATTCGTCTAATGGAGGCGCAGTAGCCATATCTGAAAATGAAGACAATGGAACTTGGAACTGGTTATCGTCCAGTGATGATGATGGTGGAGATGTTAAAATTAAGAAATTTCAGACCACAAGAGCCCAGCGTTCAGATTTGACAATGGATGATGGTGTTGACGCTTCTGGCGGATGGGTAGATGGCCGCTCAGTGTATGAGTGGGTTGAATTCATTACCGATGAAACTCCCTGTGATGATGTTGTGACTTGCGGTTCTGACGGTGCAGTTGGTTACCTCGACCGTTGGATTGGCAATCAAAACCCTTCTTACGAAGACGCAATTAACTATTTTGAAGGTGTTATGAAGGGTTATGGACTTAGAGCTGAAGTACATAGATATTGGACTGGAACACTATGGGCAGTCAATATTTGTGGCTACAAAGACGGTTCAATGTTCCCAAATGAATGGTTGGTCTTCGGCGGCCACTTTGACATTGCGCCCTATGCAACCCCTACTTCTCTACTCCCCGGTCTTGAGGAAACGGGATATGGTACGCGAACAGGGGCTTATGATAACAGCGCAGGCTCTTCAATGGTGTTGACAACCGCAGGAGCATTGGCGGATTTCGATGCAAGAAGAACCATGGTTTTCTGCCTTTGGTCAAGCGAAGAAGAAGGCCTATGGGGCTCATCAGCATTTGCTGACAATGTCCCTGCAGGAGTGACAATCTCGAATTATCTAAATCTAGATATGGCTGGAATTAACTATCCTGGCGATTATGCGCTTTCAGTATATTTGGGACCAGACGGTACAGGCGATGTAATTGACCAACCCGGTATGTATCACATGGCCGAATGGATCGGCTCAGATGCATTAGACCTCGCATACCAAATGGAGCGTGGAAAGGCTGAATGGGCTGTTGGAGGGGAAAATCCACTATGGACTAATCAGTATGAAGATATGGTTGCGATATATGAATCTCCAACTGCCAGAAGTGACCACGACCCATTCCAACAAATCGGGGTTGCGACACTTGGTTGGAATGGAGTAGTAGACGGCTTTCCTTGTTATCACAAAACATGTGATAAGCTAGAAACATTAGAGGAATATATGGTTACAGATAATGCTACAGGAGTTGCCAACCTTGCTCATTCATGGGATATTGTTACTTGGTGGGCAGTGTTTGCTTTCCTTCACATGGATCAAGCACCTGTGCCCAATGAACTTTGAAATTAGCATTTATCTTCAAAAAAAACAACGCTTTATAGTACCAATGTCGATTTTTAGGCATGGTTAACTGGGATTTAGACCGAAAAGAGGGGAGTTCTACCATACAGCAAAAGACTGCCCGAAGAAAAAGAGTGAGTATGAAAAAGAGGAGAAATACACTCAGCCGACCCCTGGTTGAACCAGAATATAATTCCCATCTTCTACATGCTGGCAAATCAACTCGAACCATAAATAAAAATGGGAAGAAATTAAGAATTCGAAGAGTAGTGAGAGAATCTAAACAAATTAATACCAGCCAACCAAACTTCCTCATTGACTAATACCAAAAAATATGAGCCTACCCTTCGAGCATAACTCGAGGGAGTTGCTTGAAAGTTATAGGCGCGGGTTACGATACAGAGTACGAAAACTTAACAACTCCCTTTGAGGATAGATTGAGTTCTACCAAATCGATGTTTGTTTACGAAGGTCCAGCCCTGCTAATAATTACTTATGCCTTATCGCTTATATTCGATTTTAACTTTTCATACTGGGTTTGGTTTGTCGTAGGTTTTTGTATACTACAACTAATGTTTGAATGGTTCATGTACTTCAAAAAGAACGTCTTTGTCAATTTCGGTGCCACAAGAAGAGACTGAACAAATAACGTCAAGACTTTGTAATCAAGTGATGAATAGTCCTAACATGGACACCTGTTGCTCCATCTTTCACCATAGTATTTGTTTTTGAACCCCAATAGGTTCCAGCAATGTCCATATGTGCCCACGTGATTTGTTCACCGTCTTTTTCATACCCACGATTAGGGACGAATTGTTTCAAGAATGCGGCAGCAGTATTTGCTCCACCCCATCTTCCAGCACCTAGGTTTCTTGTATCCGCTATCTTTGAATTAGTCATTTCCTTTTCAAATGCAGGGAGTAGTGGCATAGGCCAAGCAAGCTCTCCTACATCATTACCAGCTTCATGAATACGAGTTCTAAAGTCATCATCATTTGACCAAAGACCAGTTGCTTCATGACCTAGTGCAACAACACATGCTCCGGTTAAAGTTGCAAAGTCGATGATATATTCCGGGTCATACTCTCCAGCCTTCCACAAACCGTCAGAAAGAACAAGTCTTCCTTCAGCATCGGTATTCAAAACTTCAATAGTTTTTCCAGATAGGCCCTTTATTACATCGCCGGGCCTTGTTGCATTTGCTGCAGGCATATTTTCAGCCATACATGTGATTGCCACAACTTTTCCTTCATGCCCAGTTTGAGCAAGGGCTTCCATAGTACCAAACACAGTAGCAGAACCACCCATGTCGTATTTCATTTCATCCATATTTGCACCAGGTTTCAAAGAGATTCCACCAGTATCGAAGGTAATTCCTTTTCCGACTAGTAGTGGGCAACGACCTTCTACATTCTTGTTCATTTCGAAGATTACCATACACGGCTTACGAGCAGAACCCTTTCCTACTGCAACAAGACCACCCATTCCAGCCTTTACAGCCTCATCATAATTGATGATGGTGACATCAACATTATCGTAACTCTTGGCCCAATCTCTTGCCATATCAGCAAAAACTTCGGGATACATATCGTTAGGTGGGCAGTTACCCAAGTCTCGTGAAAGGTGTACTCCTTTACAGATTCCTTTGTAGTCTTTGACCAGTTTAGTCAACTCTTCCTCTTCACCCTCAGTACATGTAATACGTACCGAAACTTCGACTTTTTCTTCATCATCATCCTTCTGTTTGTAATTATCATAAGAATAATCTCGTAACATCATGCCTTCAGCAAAGGCGCCCATATTTGCAACACCAGCCTTGTCAAATCTAACAGTTAATTCACTTCCATGAGATTTTTTAATCCCAGCGGTGACAGCAGCCCCTGCTTTACGGAAATCATGAATAGTACAATCATCATTTTCTCCAAGACCAACTAGAATCGCCTTTCCATCTTCGCCACCAAATAGGGTCATTGTAGACTTCTTTTTAGCTTTGAAATCTCCATCGGATAAGACACGATTAATTTGAGATTTTAGTGATGCTGGCATACCAACCTCACAAGATTCGGGTACAGATTCGCTACCTTCGTATAGAGGTAAAACCAGAGTTCCATTGATATTTTCACTTGCGCTTACATTCAGTTCCATAGGGTCACCGATTGCTCCGTATTCTTGGTAGCATTTCAACTATCGCGTACTTTTGAATCACAATTATCCTCAGAACTTTCTTCTTTAGGTTTCAAAACAATCGCTAGGCCAGTTATTGAAAGTACTGTGGTAAGTGAATTAAAGATCCCATATCCGATTAGAAATCCGGTATCTTCTTCATCAAAGTTCTCAGTTATCTGTATTTCAATCGCTTCAGTAACCCACCTCGAAGCATTAATTACTCTTACTTGATAATATAATTGCCACATTCCATCTCCAGAATAACTTAGATTAGATGCGTCTAAATCAATAATTGTGGAGTTAGTTGCATTTACTGTGAAAGGAGATGAAGTCCAAGTGACCTCACCACCGGACTCGACATATTGTAATGTAGCATTAATAGTTGAGGCTTGCCCAAGATTATCAACAGCGAGAGTCACTTCATCATCTGCGATTTCAATAGATTGAACATCTAATCTAGCCCGCCAGTACCAGACATTATTGATCAGGAACCTCATAACATCCATTTCCTCTTCGAGCCGTTCGTTTAAATTCTCAAACGACCCTGGGACGAATTGCTCGTCATCAGTCTCAAATGTAAATGTCGGATAACCCATTACCCCATACCCGTAATCTCTACTTGTTCCACAATTAGGATAAAGCCCCTGATTTGCATTTTGAATTGGGATACTAGATACGTTGTCATTAACGTCTTCTCTAATTTGATGATATAATTCCCAGTCAGCAGGTTGTTCTGGCCACTTACCCCAAGGGTAGAGCATAATCCAAACTCCAGTATGCATAGTGACATACAAATCTGCATCAGCAACTTCAGTATTCATGTAAACAGAGTTTGCCGCAGTTTCAGATTCACTAAACGCACTACTCCCTGGCTGTGTTGTAGGGCATGTATTCCAAAAATGGTCATAGTTCCTGTTTAGGTCTACTTGGTTAATATTCCAACGTGTGTCTATATCATTTCCATCTGGATTTAGCATTATCAAAACATGAATTTCAGAATTCTGTAATACATTCATGGCTTCTTGGTTTCCTTCTGCCCAACCATTGATGTACCATTTAGCCGATAACCATGCTAATGCAGTACCTAAGTATTCATTGCCATGATGCCCACCATCGATATAAACAACCTCTTTAACAGTACCATCAGGCTTTGTATCGTTTGACCAATCAGAAAGCCTAACGACCCACAAAGATTTACCTAATTCCGACTCTCCAACGCTAACTAAATCGACAATTTCTGGATAATTATCGGCCCATTCATTGACTTCAAGTGTTAACGCCGCCCACGTCATGTGAACATGGCTGTCAATAGGGTCTCCAGGCCACATATTTTCTTGATTCGAATCGCTTTGTGCACTAGTAATCGGGATTGCCGCAAGCATCATGCACAATACTAGACTTACTGCAACTCGCATGCAATCACCATAAATTATACATCTATGCGCTTCAATCAATTAGCCTACCACTCTGAGGTGAATGCATTAGGGTTGACAACCCTTTCAGATTCTCTAGTCCAAATAGTTCCAGTATCTCCGCCGCCATATAAATCAGCAAATGGATCAATTTCCTCAGCCTTTCTATTTCGCTGCATGTAGGCCTCAACACTTTCTCTCAAGTCTGGCTTAAACTTCCAGTAGTGGATACGCCATTCACGGCCATCCCACAGAGTTGTTTCTTCAGACTCTGTAGTCAATAGATTGTAATCTTGGAACATGTAAAACAAGTTTCTATCAGTGGGCTCGAGGGCATTGTCAATAATTCGATTGTAAAAACCGAAGAAACCTAGAGCGTGCTCAGCCATTCCTTGTGCTACTTCATCCTCCATCTCCAAGTCGATGTGTTGTTGGATGGCCTTTGTCAATTCTCCTAGTGTCATTCCCATCTTGAAAACCCCCGCCCGCGCACTTAGTGCCCGAGAACAGTAATTATATTGTACACCGACCCATATTAAATCATCGGTTAAATTAGCCATTTTATACAACTATCTGGTAAATTCACTACATGAAAAGACACCAAACCCTCAAGACCAAAAGTTCCCAGCCGCGACTGTGGCAGAGATATTTGTCGAGGGCAACTTTCTGGGCCTACCAGAGCAAGACGGGAGCCCCGATATTGTAATTTTACAAGTGCCGTATGAATTGACGACTTCTTACGGCCAAGGCACCGCACTCGGCCCATCATCTTGCGTAGAAGCCAGTGGTCATGTCGAACTTTTTGACCCCCTACTAGGGGTCGACTTACCAGCAGGATACAATATTCGAACAGTATCGCCATGGGATGGAGAAGGAAATAATCTAAAGAAACAATTGGATGGAATTTCTAACTACCTTTCTCAATGGTATGACGGAAATAAATTCCCAGTAATTTTAGGAGGTGAGCATGGTATTCTTCCACCTATCATTCACGCTGCTGGTGTCCATCCTCTAGTAAACGGCGACTACTCACGGCTAACAGTTGTACAAATCGACGCTCATGCGGACTTGAGGGAAGACTTTGATGATGAGCCCTTTTCACATGCTTGTGCAGCATCAAGAGCAATGGATTTCGGACTAAAACATCTTTATCAGGCCGGAATAAGAGCGTTTTCAAAACAGGAATATGAGCGGATTCAAAGCGATGATAAAATCACTACTTTTTTCGCCTCAGAAATCCATAAATCACATAGTCCTGCATGGGATAATTGGATTGAACAACTCGGTAAAATAGAGGGTCCAGTTCATTTGACAATCGATATTGACGGACTAGATGGTAGCTTGGTACCGGCAACAGGAACACCGGTTCCAGGTGGTTTGACATTTTGGCAAACAGTCGAAACCATCGAAGCGTTATTTGGAGCATCTAATGCGACTGTTATCAGTATGGATATCAATGAAATCGTACCACAGGAAGGAACTCCATTAACTCAATTTACTGCCGCAATGTTAGCAACTAAGGGTATAGTTAATCACATCAATGTCAGAAAAAAAGGAACTTGGCAACAGTTGGACAATTCCGAATTAAAACAATCCCGTTCACTACATGATGATTCTTATTTCGAAAATCTATGAAACGTATATGATATTAGTGAGGTGGAAAAGATGTTAAACGCACACGGGATTCATATTTTAGCCGATTACACAGGCTTTTTCCCAAAAACCGAAGGCCTTGGCCAACTAATCCTTTCAATTATGGAAAAATCCATTGATGACAGTAATGCCCGAAGAGTACACTCTCATGTAGAAGACTTCGATGGCAACGTTTCACCTCCCGGGTTTGCCGCTGTTGTTTTACTCGACGAGAGTCATTTTTCTGCCCATTGTTATTCTGACAAAGGTTGGTTGGCCATAGACTGTTTCACTTGCGGGGGTACTGATGCTGGTGCCATTGTAGATGAATTCCACCAACGACTCGTCGAATTACAACCTTCGATAAAATTACAAAAGCGCTCAATTAAAGATCGATTTTTACACGAGGCGGATTGAGATGAAAATAAGAGAGTTCATCGATTCAAATTTCCTACATTTTAATGCAGGGGAGTTGAGGAAATCGGCGCAATCCTTGACGGACTTCATTTCGAACGACGGTAAATTATTCATCACTCTCGCTGGAGCAATGAGTACAGCAAAACTTGGAAAAACTCTAGCGCCGCTAATCAGGCGTGGACTTGTTGTTGGAATATCCTGTACTGGTGCAAATCTAGAAGAAGATATATTCCTGTTAACTGCATCTTCAAAGTATGAAGTTATAGATGATTGGAGAAATCTTTCCGACATAGACGATACTAAACTTCTTCAAAAGAAAATGAATAGAGTTACCGATATTTGCATTCCTGAAGACGAAGCAATTAGAGAAATAGAAAAGGTGATTTTTCCATTGTGGCAAGAGTATTCACAAAATAACAAAAAGGCACTACCTCACGAGTTTTTCTATCAAATTCTTCGCTCTGGAAATCTGCCACACGATGGCAATCCAGAAGATAGTTGGATGCTAGCAGCAGCAGAGAATAATCTGCCGGTATTTGTGCCGGGATGGGAAGACTCGACTATGGGGAATATTTTCGCTTCTCATGTAATAGATTCAGACATCAAAGCCGAAACAATTCGTGGCGGAATAAGTTACATGACAGAATTAGCATCTTGGTATGAAACACAAAATACGCCACTTGCCTTTTTCCAAATTGGTGGCGGCATAGCTGGTGATTTCCCAATTTGTGTCGTCCCTTTACTCAATCAAGACCTCAACAGAGAAGTTCCATTATGGTCTTGGTTTTGTCAAATCAGTGAATCAACCGCCTCGTATGGCGGTTATTCAGGCGCCCCACCAAACGAGAAAATCACATGGGGGAAAATTTCCCCAGATACGCCAAAATTTGTTATTGAAAGCGATGCAACAATCGTAGCACCCCTAATCTTTGCTTATCTTCTAGATTTTTGAAATTAGTTCTGTACCTTTTTGGGTTAAATATATCACCCAAGGCGCAGTCCAGATAATATGGCACAGATATTTCAGATGGACGCGTACATCATTCAGACAAAATTTTGGAGACTTTTCGGTGGGGCCTTTTGGTTCAAGGACCTAGAAGGTAATATCGTTGCATACTCCAAGCAAAAGCGGTTCAAATTAAAGGAAGACATAGTATTGTTCACCGATGAATCGTGTACTCAACCATTACTACAAATCAAGGCTCGCTCAATTATTGACCTCTGGGCTACATATGATGTAACAGACCCAAATACTGGAGAACATTTAGGTTCGTTACAACGTAAGGGAATGAAGTCAATTATTAGAGATTCTTGGAAGTTACTCGATGTCCAAGGTAATCAATATGGTGAATTGCTTGAAGACAGTAATGCTTTGATTAGAAGATTGGTACCCTTTGGCGGGTTAGTTCCAGCAAAATATCATTTCGAAATACCAGGTAATAACGGAATCACCCTTCATCAGCAATTTAACCCATTAATCAAGAGATCTCTAATTACAATACCACAGGGACATCCAATGGACAGAAGAATGATTGTTGCAACGGCATTATTGAATTCAGCAATCGAAGGAAGACAAGGTTAAAATTAACCATCAATGGTTTGATTGCACAAAACCTTCCGCACCTAATTATGGCACGAGTTTTAGTCGTAGGCGCAGGGCTTGCGGGTTTGAGCGCGGCCATTGACGCATCAGCAAATGGCCACCATGTCGTAGTCCTTGAGAGAAGTAAAACAGTTGGGGGCAGAGGCACATCCCAAAATAAAGAGGGCTTTTCACTATCTTATGGACCTCACCTGCTCCATAAGAAGGGACCACTATGGCAACTTTGTCGCCGTCTTAGTAAACGGAAATCCCCCAGTACTCCAATGAGACTAGACAAAATTGAAATCATCGGCCATGGAATGATTAGGCCCAAAGGTGAAATTTCCAGAATTATCGAAAATAAAAGAGCTTTGAAATCCAAGGACCAATCCGAACCCATGGTTCAAGCGGCTTCTTTTTTATCTAGTTGGGATTCGAGCAATACATCTAGATTAGACGCATTAATCAAATCTAAACTACATGTTTCTAATGAGGGCTGGATTGGATTAGTAGGCCGAATTGCTGCAGCACTTGATGAGATCGGAGTATTGATTGAATGCGATGTAAAGGTAGATTCTATTCACGGATATGGAGTTAAATTAGGCAACGGGAAAAAGGTTGAAGCAGATGTAGTAATCCTTGCCTGTGGACTAAAGACGTCGATGAAATTACTGAAAGAAATAGATGAAATAAGGGCAAAACAAATTTTTTCAAACCGTTCAAGAACAACAGCCAGCATTATCGAAGTAGGACTAGATTCCAAGCCTCTTAGGGGAAGACATGCGATAGTAGATGCGAATAATAATTCTTCAATAATTGATTATGTTGCAATTCAGTCGAGACTTTCTGCTTATGGCTCTCATCTTTCAGCAATAACGGTTGGCGGACTATCTAGTGACGTTGGGGAAACCAAATTCAAATCTCCTCAAGAAAGACTACAACATCTTGAGAATTTCCTCGACTCTCAAGCCAAGGGATGGAGAGACCACATAATCACAGAATTAAGGCAGGAGACAATAACAATTCACGAAAATCTCGGAGAAGAGTTAGATGCTTTTGCGTTCTCAGACAAGGGAATAATAATGGCAGGTTCGTGGGTTAAGTCAGACTATATTCTGGCGGATGCCGCGGTTCATTCTGGAAGAACAGCAGGCAAAAATATCGGCAAGGCTCAACGTTGAGATTTATCCACTGCCAACATTTGGAATGAATCATGCGCATAGTTTCTTGGAACGTGAATGGTATTAGGGCAGCCATTAGAAAGGGCATTGATGGCTACTTTGATTCTATCGATGCAGATATTTGGATGCTTCAAGAAGTAAGAGCGTTACCAGAGCAACTCCCAAAAGGCTGGAATTGGCCTGAAGGCTATACAACCCATCTCCACCCTGCGGAGAAAAAAGGTTACTCTGGTGTCGCAACCCTTTCTAGAACCCCAATGGAAATTTCACAAGTTGGTAAGGCTGGTCAACAGGACCCAAATGATAGCGAGGGTAGAGTGATAGTTAGTACTCATGGCGATTTCACTTGTATCAACACTTACCTACCAAGCGGCTCGAATAAAGTTGAACGTCAACAATTCAAGGAGGCATGGATGGAGGAATGGCGTCAATTCATCAAGCCATATCTCAAAATGAAAACCCCTGTCATTGTATGTGGAGACCTAAACATAGCACATACTGAAGACGATATTTGGAATCCAAAAGGCAATGCTAAGCAGAGTGGATTTTTACCCCATGAAAGAGAATGGTTTAGTGAGTTGTTAAATGATGGTTGGCACGACGCATTTAGAGAATATGTGGGAGAAGGAGTCAAAACGTATTCATGGTGGTCTAACAGAGGACAAGCAAGAGTGAAGGATAGGGGATGGCGAATAGATTACTTCCTACTCAATCCAGCTGCTAACAAAAGGGTAAAGTCTGTTTCAATAAAACGGGAAGGCGGCCTAGAAATATCAGACCATGCCCCAGTTATCTTAGAATTAGAGGATTAATCTGAATTTTCTTCAATATCGGATAAGGCCACAAGCAAATCATCAACTCTATTTCTTAGCGACTGTATCGACGAGTCTTCGACTATTACAACCAGCGTTGCTTGACTTCCATTCTCAGTAAGTTTAGCAGAGCAACCAGGCCTAGAAGCAGCAGCAAGAAAAGTGGTAGCCAATGACCTAGACCCCGACCATTCTATGGTTGCTTGGTAAGACTCGACCATGAACAATCCAAGGGGTGGGCTGATATGAGGATGACTCTTGGACAAAGCATGGCGAAGCAAGAGCACTACGAAGTTCTTGCAGGTGCCGGTGGTGTGGCTTTAGGTGAGGCTAGAACTAATCACGAAGGAAGAAAGGCAATTTTACTGGTTCGTGGTAATGAGGATGTATCAGAATTTTGTGGCCTTGTCAGTACGATGGGGATCGAAATAGTGGAGAGGCTAGAGCAACCAGGACAGATCGACCCACGAGGTTATTTTGGGCGAGGTAGACTGCAAGATGTCGGTGATGAGATAAAGACGAAAAGCGAAAATCACCCATGGAATAAAGTCGACTTAGTCTTGATTCATACAAACGCAACGCCCCGTCAAATTGTTACTATAAGCGATGTAGTTCAAGTTGAAGTGTGGGATAGAGTTCGATTATTATTATCATTATTCACTTCACATGCTAATTCTTTAGAGGCCAGAACACAAGTTAGAATTGCCAGATTACTATCAGATAGAACCGTCCTTAGAGAGGTTGCAAATCAAACAACTACGGGCGAAAGAGCAGGTTTTGGTGGTGGTGGTGTAACTGCACTACAAGCAATTCTGGCAAATGTCAACAGGGAACTAGCCTCTTTACGTAAGAGGCAAAAAAAGCATGCCAATGCACAAGCAGAACGACGCAAACAAAGAACTCGCAGTGGTGCGATGACAGTTGGCCTTGCTGGTTATACCAATGCTGGCAAATCTAGCCTATTCTTGAAATTATCAGGCAAAGATGTACTCGTTGAAGATAAATTATTCTCAACGTTAGAAACAACCGTTGGACGAATGGCTGCAAGCCCTAGGGTTCTTCTTGCAGATACAATTGGATTTATCGACCAACTACCCAACTCGACATTGGATGCATTTAGGGCAACACTTGCTGAAGCCTTGGAATGTGATTTACTTTTGTTGCTCGTCGATGCAAGCGATGATATATCCGAATTAGAACGTAAATTATCTACTTCTCGAAGCGAAATATTTTCTAGGTATCTTAGCAATGAAGAAGAAATAACCAATAATACTCTAACCGAAAAGTCACTACTTGTCGTATTGACAAAGATGGAACTGGTTGAGAGCAAATCACTGCAGCAAAAGACCGAATTAATTACAGAATTAGGATTTTCTAATCCAATGTCTATATCCTCTTTTTCCGAACAAGGCCTGGAAGAATTACAGAACACAATTTTGATGCGTTTATTTGGACCTCCGGTTGACTTAATATTACACCCCAGCCTAACTGGCAGGGCTATTGAAGGCTTTATTTCAGATGTTTACGAAGCAGGTTTAGTCACTGATAAAAAAGAAAATAAAAACGGTACAGTTAGCATCAAAGTTTGGATTCAGTCCCAATCATTATCCAAATTAATAGCTCATTCCAAGGGTCGCATTGAACTCAAGTAGGATGGCGATTAAGCATGGTTATGGGCGCAGAGAGTGAAGATGAGGCCCAAGAAGTCGACTATATCGATGAGATGACCTCACAGAATAACTCTAACCAGAGCATGATGTTTGCGTCATCTCAAGCAAAACTAACAATCGAACAGAAGAACATGCCACCCGTAGGTACTGCTACAGGAGTTTTTGTAGTTATCATAGCCCTTCTTGGGCTTATCAATGGCCTTGACTACACCTCTCCTCAATCCGGACTTGTAAGGCCAGATGAATTTGTATACAGCATGGCTCAAAATGCTCCAGGTGAAAGCGCAACCTTCCAAGGGCACGTCTATGACCATGAAGGAAATGGGTTGATTAATTCTACAGTATATGTTTCATGGTTAGAAAATAATGTATGGAATTCAAGTGAACTCAATACAGATAGCGAAGGATATTTTGAATTTGAAAAATTAGACCCCGGCATGGTTAGAGTTGACATAATAGTCAGTAGAGACGGCCACCGTGATGTATTTTCCAATAGAGTGCTCCTCTCACCACCTGCATTATTTGAACCGATTGGATTTACAATGATAGATTTCAACGTACCTTCACAAGGCGATTTTGCTAGTCAAGAATGTTCCAATGGTGCTGAAGATTGTGAAATCCGTGAGATAGATAGAACTTCTGAGCAAATGGACCATCCTCTAATGGACCCAGGTGCAGCGACCCTGTATACTACTGTAGGAATCGCTTTCATTTCCTTGGCTTTGATATCTATGGGGTTCGCGATTTGGGCGATGAAGTCTGGCTCTATCGCACTACTTAGAACAAGTGCAGTATTGTCCTTTTTCACCATGGGCCACTATTATTCGGCTTGTCTATTTGGTTTAGTGGCATTTGCTCTAACTTATTCAATCAAGAAACCAAAGGTGATTTTGGAATAAACATCGCACCAGCACAATTGACATATTTGATGCAAAACAAGCGTCTCTATTATGACCGAGAGCCAAGCATGCCACATTATGGACTTGTTAGGAGCGTGTTGGATGGTTCGCTCATTAGAGCAATCTGTATCTTCGGTTTCTTTCGACAAGCAGAACAATCTAGTCGCTGGAGGATGGGACGGACAGATAAGAAAATGGAATTCCGATGGAGACTTATTGTGGTCTGAAAATTTACCAGATAGAATAAGTGAAATATTATTCCATAAAGACCAGATCATCGTTACTTCAGGACTTCATTTAGTTGCTCTTAATGCCGAGAATGGTCAAATTAATTGGCAACATCCACTAGAGGGAAGTGCAGATTCCGCCATTGTAGAAAATGATGAAATTTATGCTACTTCGTCAGTTTATGATATCGAGCACAACGACTTCCTGGAGTCTGCGATATGGAAATATTCACTACAAGGAGAGCAAAAGTGGATTATTAGAATGGATGAACGCCCTTGGTTTATCTTATCGCATAAATCCAAAGTTATTGTCGGTTTAGGAAGGCCTATGTCTGGATGGGGAGAAGTGCTTCCAAGAGGCGAAATAATCAATCATCAACTGAGCACCTCTTCTCCAATAATGTGCGGGACAAAAGATTCCAAAAAAGTATTATTTGGTCACGCTGATGGAACAATTAGTACATCGAAAGCTAGGGAAAATAAGTTCACAGAATCAGTAGAAATTTTACAAGCAACAGACAATATTAGAGTCGCTTCACTAGAGGGCGGAATCTTGATTGCCACAGACACAAGTAATCAGGAGATATGGGCTGCAAAAGGCTCTCCAATCAGTACCCAAGCCGTTGGTTTTATGTCAGGTGAAAATAACACTCATTGGCTAACTAGGTGGAGTGGTATTGAGGGCAATTTAGAAGTCAGAAATTCAGCCGATGGAAAAATACTAGCCCAATCTAAAATACCTCAAACTAGGACTATTTTTTCTAATGACTCTAGAGTTGTTATCGGTTCAGATGATGGTAAAATACATGTTTGGGAGAAAGAGATGTTTGACCGTAGAATTCAATCGGATGGCGAAGGTGCAACCCAATCCACTTCTCAACGAGATGCGCTAAAAGCAAAACTCCGAGCCCTTAGAAACAAGTAATCTATTCTTTAATTTGACTTTCTAGTCCTAAGAATGTCAATACCTTCCGCATCCAAGATAATTTTTTCATTTTTGTTTCTTGATTAGTAGTCCCAGACCATTCACCAATTTTTTGAGTTGAAAAACCAATCAAACTGATATTGCTCACATCAACTCCGGCCCACAAGGCAAAACATATAGCGCGGTCACCATCAGTGAAGCCCCCAAAATTATACATTCCTTTGATGATTTCATTAGTTTGGTGTGAAAGAATAACTTCCGGCGGAGTAGCACAATTACTCCACTGTTTGATTATTTTTTGCCATCTAGAAAGGTTATCACCATGAGCATGTATGATGAATCGTTGATTTTTGGAGGCAGCCAAATCAATATGTTTGCCTCCGTCTAGGTCACTAACTATGCAAGTAAGTCTTTCAAAATCTAAAACGGCCCCTACGGAACCATCCGCAGCAATCATTGCAGTGTTATCTAATTCTAAATTCTCTAATTCCTTTTTTTCTACCGCTGCACCAATAATTACGACCTTGTCACTATTTCTCAATTGTTCACAGATTTCTTGTAAACATCTATCTCGAGAATCTATATTCCATGAATCGAGACCATAAGGGGTATTTTGGTTGAACACTTCACTCATTGCCATTGCACTATCCAAATCATCAGAATAATCCCAATTAAATGATGTCCTAACACTGTCTTGAAATCCAATAAGGCGTTGTAAACGACCCTCTGGCATAGACCGCCCAGTCTCCTCTACATCATCAACACATCCACATGAAGGAGTTCATATGCTGTTGACCTTGTGGATATTACATGCCCGTTCCACGTGACCCACCATCGTTAAGCGATGAAGTCACGTTATCTCGTTACCCATTTTTACCTCAAGCAGCAGAATGGATTAGAGACATGGCTCAAAAACATGAGATTAACTTAGAGGAATTACTCGAAGGGGAGTGGATGGAAAAGGCAAGGCAAAGAGCCAGAATCAGGTTGATTGATTCTGTACAATCCAAAGAAGGTGTCGAAATTGTTGGGGGCGATATTCATACCGAAGAAGGCCGCTTAATCGAGGCCTTTTCATTTTATTATGCGAGATTAGTAGTATGTGCTTCTGAAGATGAAAGATTGATTGCTAGATGGTCACAAGCAGAGGCGGCAAGGGCTGAACAGATTTTATCGAAAGATAGTAAAAATCTTGAAGCCATTGCTAAAACCTACATTACCGGAATTAAATTTGAGGACAAACAAGATGACCGCTATGATTTTTCAAGTAACTCAATGGCAATGCAGAACATCAAACAGAAACAAGAAGGTAAAGTTTGGAAAATTAATCTAGTAGATTTCATAGAGATATGCCCAAAGATTACTGGTAGCCGGTGGAGGCTCCCGAATAATGATATTCAGAATGGATGGATTACATTGTTTGAAGAACAACAGTATACCTCATCAGGAAAACTATCAAGGTTGCTGCGCGAGCGAATAAAAGCCTCGATAGAAGCAGAAGCCTTGGAAAAAATGGCAGAAGTGACAACAGATTTAGCGATAAGACTTGCCGAACCAGTAGGGATGGTTCGTAACTTAATGGCCAATAAAGCCAGTGAAGCAATTGCACTTGTAGGGGCACATGAATCAGACTGGCCTCCTTGTATGGTGAAAGTAGTTTCAGATTTAGGACAAGGGGTCAACGTAAATCATTTTGGAAGAGTTTTCCTTGGCGCAATGGCCGCCACACTTGCATTACCTAGAGAATCATGTGTCAACTTCTTCAGCGGTGCACCCGACTTTAATGAAGGAACAACCACTTACCAAGTAAACCATCTCTATGATAATGCATACACGCCTGCAAAATGTAGTAGTCTGAAGATAAACCATAATTGCCCAGTATTGCCTGGAGACGACAGACTGTGTGATCAACCATGGCTTGACCACCCGTTGAAATACATTCGAGCAACTCAAAGATGGAAGGCTAAAAACAAGGCAGCAGAAGAAAAATTTGCAGCAGAGACATCCAAGCAAGAAGAGAAACCAGTCACCGAAGAAAAAGACTGAGAAAACATCAATCACGATGGGGGTTTCGCGCGAAGCCTTTGAAATGTAGGACAAGTTAGCATGAACATCAAACGGTGAATCCACATGACACGAACCCTTGTTTTGACTGTTGACCGAGACAATGATCTTGGAATTAAGACAGCTATTAGAGGTCCTGTTGTGGGGCGACGTCAAGTTTTGACAGCCGCCTTAAAATTAGGCATTGCAGACCCCGAGGAGAGCGATACAAATGCAATACTTGGAGCACTTTCTCAGCACGACAATCTTAGCGAGCATTCAGCAGAAGATGATGAAGTTGAAATTGCCATTTTAACTGGTGATGAGAAAGTCGGAATCCGCTCCGATAGGGCGATCGCTGCCCAATTGGAAGAAGTAGTTGCAGCATTTCAGCCAGATAAGGCAATACTCGTTACCGATGGCGCTGAAGATGAATCAGTTCTACCAATCCTTCAATCACAAGTCAGAATCGATCATGTTGAAAAGATAATTGTCAAGCAATCTAAGGGTATTGAAGGTACCTATTATTACATTGTCAAAGCACTTGAAGACCCTAAATGGCGTGCTAAAATCATGATTCCATTCGGTTTGGTATTAGCAATTCTTGGTCTTGGGATTATGTTACCCCAAGAGATAGGAGGGGTCGTCATAGGAGCCCTACCTCTTGTTACAGGGTTGTATATTTTTAGCAAAGGCGCAGGAATAGAAACCACCGTCAATAGAGTAATTCAAGAGATGAGAGATAACGCCGATGCTGCAATGTTTTCTTCCTTACTTTGGACAGCCACTCTATTTAGTGCAATATTTGCAGTAGCAGAAGGTTATCGAGCGTATGATGATTTAGTTTCAACAGTTGAAGCATCAATTTTATGGCTCGAAGTAGTCCATTCAGCCCTTGCTTGGATGGTCATAGCGTTTTTGACTTCAACCGCAGGTTTCATGTTTTTAAGATTAAGAAGAGGTTCTTTCTCAGGTCGTCTGATAGTTCTTGGAATATTTGGGATGGTAGTCTATTCATTTGTCAACGCAGCTCTTATCATTTCTACAGATGTCCTCAAAGGAGACTCATATGAGTTTAGTGTTTCACAAATTCTAACAGACCTTGGTTACCCTTTGATCTGGGTAGTCGTATTATGGATGGCGACAACCATCAAGAGTACACTACAAGCAAAACAAGCCCAGTCGGACCGCTATTGGGGAATTTGAGTTCAAATAATGAACTTAGGAATATGCTTAGCCATAGTCTTGTGTTCAACCACACCAATCAGTATTCCTTGGTTATCAATTACACCAATTTGATTCAAATCATGAGTTAGCATTAATGCTCCAGCCTTTAGCAATGGGGTTTCACTTCTTACAGTAAGAGGTGGTAAATTCACCAACTGTTGTGCAGGAATACTGTGCATCCATGCAACAGAACGCTCAACATTTTTCTTGGCGATTAATTTCAAAACATCCACAGCATGAATTCTACCAGTAGGAACTCCTTCGCTATTTACTACGAAAACGTGGTCCCAATCATTAGTTGTCAAGTCTTCAATCACATCAGCAACAGAATCTCTGGAAAATACCCAATGAGCCTTGGACATAGTTTCCCTACAGGTTAGTGTTCTAACAACCTTAGAACGTTCCTGAGTATTCATTCTTTGAAGCTGTTCACGCGTAAATTTTTTCACCCTAGATTTACTCATCGATACCCCTCCTCATTTCCCCTCCCGACGCCAACCTCTTTTGAACTCTTTGCCGCCAAATATACACAATAATGCGGATTTATTGGTCTTAAAACATAGTGAACATTGAGGGTCAATGCTCAAAACCTATTCTAGTATAGGGCTGCTTATGATGACTCTAGAAGCGAGTGATATGGCTCTATTACGTTCTTTATCAGGTTATGATTTATCGCTCGAAGTAGCCAAAATGGCCACCAAATATGGAATACCAGAAACCAATATAATGTCCATGCTTTCAACACAAGGTTCTCCAGGATACACTCAAACGGGAGAATACGACCCATCGCCCCAAACAATGTCTAATGTCCCTGTTGTGGATAATAATTACAAGGATTATACCTCATCCGCACAACTCATCGATAAATCGAGATTTCGTTTCGAGTATGATCCAACACCAGGAGTATCTCAACGAAGACAAAATGTAGACCAGGCGATAATGTGTCCTGGGTGCGGTGTTGCTTTGGGCATTCCAGCTGTCAGGCCAATCAAAGTGACCTGCCCTCAATGTATGCAAGAAACAACATTTTCTTCTTGAGTGGCGTTTTAAGAAGTACGACTTTGTGGCAATTAATATGCAAGCCAAAACTCCCAATTTGTGGCAATATGCACCCGCAAACTCACCTTTGCCATTACCAGAAGGCTCAGTTATAGTAACCAAGACTGCTATTCATTATCTAACAAGGAGTGATGAAGAAGAAGTATCTAGTGATTTATTGAACCTCCAAGATTTACAGCAGTATTGCTCAAATTACACCAGTGAAGGCAAAACTATCGATTCTATTTTATCTTTAGAGAAGGCAGAATTATTACAAGATAGAAAACCCTTTCTTCTTCTTGGAGAACTAGCTAACCCATTCCAATTAAATCGTTTGAATATCGGCCCTATGCCCATTTTCACTATCAGATTAGAGAATCTGTGCCGAACTTATGCAGACGCCCTAGATAGTCGAATGATAAACCCCGGAATTCATCATGTTACTTTGGCTAGAAGTGAAGGCTGGTGGGAAAAGACCCACATGGCAATGGCCACAATCGGCCAAATGAAGAGTATGATTACTTGGTTGAATAATGGGCGAAGAGCAGGAGATTGGAAACCTGTAAAACCTGCAGAAGGAATAATTAGATTTGAAAACGACTTTCATCTTCAATCTCCTTCAATGGATATGTTACATTGGGATGGAAGCACAGAGAGTGTAAAACAAGAAACTCCACAGCCTACTGGGCCATCAATTGAATTAAAGCAAATTATGGCGCCAATTCATACCAAGTGGGGATGCTACGATAGCAGAGGTAAATTGATCAGATGCTCTCTGGTAGGGCAGAGGGATTTCCATACCAATTATTTCCGCCGCGGTTCTTCTAAAAAGTGGCAAGATATTTTGAAAATCGAGTGATAAATCGGGCTCCCAAGGACATCCCATGCTTTGTTGATATAGTTTAGTCAACAAGTATAACATGATAGATATGAGAGGAAAAGGGTCCCAGAAACAAGCTAGATTAGAGAGACTGAAAGAGGAGATTATCGAATACGTGGCAATCTTCCCGAATTGTTCAGCAGCAGATATTGTGCACCACCTGTCCAACGAGAGGCGAATGAGAAATCATGGCTTAACAACAAGGAAGGTCGGACTTTTCATACCGAGATACCTTTCAGAGATGGTCGGTTTTCAATTAGATAACACTACTGGAAAGAGACTTTACCATCTAGCCTGCTAAATTTAACGGCAACTTCATTCGAGATTGCCTCTTGGCAGTAGGTATGGAGTGGCCAGAATATACCCTTATATCTTCACTATTTCCGAGTTTTGATAATACCAAAATAGGCCCTAACCCTCATTTTATTGACGGCGAACCTGTTTGGAATATTTTGGACCCTGATTCAAAAAACTCATTAAAATCACAATTATTAGATTTAGTTAATTCGAGACATGAACGCAACCAGAAGAATCATCGGAGAGGAATAACAATTGATGAAACAAAAGGGCCAGTCGTGGTAGAAGACTCTGCTAATATTGAACAATCAGCACATCTCATCGGGCCATGTTATGTTGGCGAAAACGCACAAATAAGACACGGTGCATACATTAGAGAGAATTCTTGGATATGTTCAGACGCAGTAGTTGGGCACTGTAGCGAAATAAAACATTCAATTCTTCTTCCAGGCGCGAAAGCACCACATTTCAATTACGTAGGAGATTCTATTTTAGGAAAAGGAGTAAATCTCGGTGCCGGAGTAAAACTAAGCAATCTAAGAAATGATGGAACTGAAGTTTTCCTCAAAATAGATGGTACAAGAGTTCCGAGCGGTCTCAGAAAATTTGGCGCAGTCCTTGGAGAGAACACCCAACTAGGCTGTAACAGCGTCACCAACCCAGGAGTAATCTTGGGTACTAATAGCGTAGTGTGGCCAAATACAACAGTGACTGGAGTTCATCCGGAACAGTCAATTCATAGGTGAATTGGATGTTTTTGAATCTATTTGGAACAGATGGTATTCGCGGATTGGTTAATACAAATTTGATTAGTGAACAAGAAGCGATAGATAATTTACACCAAAAAAGAGAAGTTTCACCATCATTAATGCGTTTGATGGGAGAAGTACTCGGTAGGATTCATGATACTTTACCAGGACAAGGAAATGCAATAGTTGTGGGCTGGGATGAAAGGCCAGACAATAAGTTACTAGCAAAATATCTCACTTTAGGACTCCAGATATCAGGATGCCAAGTTATCCAGATAGGAGTGTGTGCAACTCCAACATTGCATTATGCAACACTTCAAAATTCTGCAAGAATAGGGTGTATGATTACTGCGAGTCACAACCCAGTAAGCGATTCAGGTCTCAAAATATTTGATGCCTTTGGATTTAAAACAACTCCAGAATTAGAAAAAGAAATCACAATATTAGCAGAGCAATTATCTAAAGAAGAGCGAGAAATAGATAATATCGAACTTGAGAAAATTTCCAAACCACATCTAGATTATTCTCAAACAGACTGGGGTGAGAATTTACATGTCAATCGGTTGACCAAGAGACTTGAACAATTTCAAAACCTGTTTGGAACTTTCAATCATTCTAGTAATTTCAAGTTCGCTAAGCCCTTACTAATCGATTCTTCTAAGGGTTCTGCTGCTAATTGGTTTGCCGACTGGTTGAGTTCGAATCTAGGCATAGAAAGTCTGGAAATAAGCCATAATGCAAAAACTATGAATCATAATTGTGGAGCTGGAGAAATGTCACCGACTCAAACATGGACTTTCGAGCAAGCAAAACAAGATTCACATATTCTACTTTCTCAATTAGCACCCAGTGAGCCGGGAACAATTGTTGCTGCAGCCTTGGATGGAGACGGTGATAGATGCTTGATAATTCAAGCCACCAAAGAAGGTTTCAAGGTAATTGATGGTGATGCAATTGCTGATACAGCACTCAATGCTGGCACAAATCACGATGGAGCGTGGACGCTTGCAGCAAGTATTGAATCAGATTTATCACTGCTATCTGGTCTAGATCGTTTTTCACAACAGGTTTCTTCCATCGAAACAGCGGTCGGAGATAGATGGCTTTCCTATGCGTTGAGTCAATCAGGTGGCAAACAAGCATTACTTTCATCGAATAATTTTCCTAAGTCATTAGGGGTGGAAGATTCAGGCCATCTTGTATTACCTTCGAGACATCCTTTGGATAATAAAAAATGGAGCCTAGTTGGAGATGGTGCTGCAACACTAACAGCATTTTTACTAGCCTATTCTAACCATAATCCTTCAACGCTTATGAAGAGAGGTTGGAAACAACGTAAGTCAGCAATGGATGTCAACAGGGACTTATGGGATGGTGTAAACTCATTATCTGATGAGATTGAACAAATGGCTAAGCAGGGTTTAGCAAAAATAGGTATAGTTCAAAATTGGCAAAGAAGTAGGCTGAAAGGCGAAGAGAATTTGATGCTCATACACGCCAACTTCAACCAAGGAGAATTATCATTAGGAATTAGAAATAGTGGAACTCAGGCTAAAATAAGTGTATCTCTAAGGTTGTCAATGAACACAGACACCAATAGTCTGGAACAATTAGTGGATTCTATAGTGAGTCATTTGAAAACAAAGATGAGTTAGATTATTCTCTATCCATTTCAGCCTCATATGTTTGAGTCAAGTAAGTAACTAGTCCAAGAAGTCCAGCAGAAGCGATAAGTACAGTCAGTATACTTTCAATATCTCCGCCACTGCTCAACATTACAAAGGAAACAATCCATGCGATGACTAAGTCTACTGCGCCAAAAACCCTCCAACTCTTTCGTAGCGTCAGTATTCCGCTTACCCAAGAGGTCGTTGAACAGACCATGATGAAGACCGATAGAATTGCCAAGTCGCCCCAACCGATTCCTGCAGCGAATAGTAAAATATGCATTGACCATAATGCAGATGCCAACCAGATCCCCATATTTTTCCCGATACTCCAAATTATGAACATTATTGAGCCAATACCCAATAAAGCAGCCGTAATATTCATTCCAAATTCAGGTAATCTAAGGTAATCATTCGCCCAAAGCAACGTACCATGAATTGGCAATGGAAGCATAATCCACGCAATCATTACAACTGCTGGTTGTTGCCAAGCCCAGCCTCTTTTTATCCCTAGTACAATGGCTAGCAGTGCTGCGGGACCAAATGAAACTAGGCTAGCAAAAACGAGCCATGCCGACCTGCCGCCAGAACCTCTGTGGTCAGCCAGCCCTCGCTTGATTCGCTCGCCCTCAACCCAGTCAAACCCTAATAGGAACCCTAGCATAAGAATCTCGATGAAGACCAAGGGCACAGTCCAATTAACAAGTGTACCATCGAGTGGTCCAAACTGGAAAGGAAGAGGCACCTCTCCACCGACTAAAGCACATATTATTCTATCAAATGCTAAGAGATAAACAACTCCTTCGAGGGCGTTTGGAATTCTAAGTCCAAGGTCGCTTCTACCCAGTAAACCTACTCCTGAAAGAACAGTTAATCCAATCGCAATCACTGCTAGATGCTTAGCGTCGTCGAATTCAACTACAGAATTGGAAATTCTTCCAGCTATGTGGACCAATACAAGTCCTGCCATAGAAATAGCAATCGGCAATTCAATACCCATCACATCGGGCAGCCTTAGGCCTATTTGGTTAGCCCTCAATCTTGCCAAGGTGCTGAATAGAATTGATATCATTACACAAAACGCTAGTATTGTAAATGCCGAACCAGTAGTGAAAGACATGAACATAGAGGCTAATATTACGGTTACTAGGAATGAAATAACAATCACAGGTCGGTGATGGATGTCTCCAATTTCAAGGTCATATTGGCCTATACTTCCCGCTCTCTTAGAACGCTTTCTTTGTTTTTCAGCGAGATCTAGTAATTCAACATCAACCAATTGTAAGTTAGATGGTTTCTTTATATCGCCATCATCAACACTTCCAGTCTGTTCCGTATTTTCGGAATGTTGAGTCATAAAATCCTCCATTCTCTGGCGTTTTTCTTCAATTCTAAGTAAGCGCTCCTCTTTCTTGGCCAATGCACGCATTCCAGAGCGGAACTCTCCTTGCAAGGATAGGTAGGCTCCCGAAACAATGAATGCGGTAACAGTAAGTAAAACAACAAGGCCTGAATCTTGAACCTGACCAGCAATAATCATCACAATCATCAGTCCAACAGCAGATAATGCTGGAGGTAGTAATTTCTCTAATTTAGATGCCCTAACCAAGTATAGGCCGATTGCTACTAGGGTGATAATAGTCAATATCAATATGTTATATTCTTCTGATAATAGATTCTCACTTCCGGATAGTACGGTCATATTTAGAGGATCTAAAGCGATAATTATGAAGAATCCAGATAATAAGCCCATCATCAAAGTCAATAATTGACCGGGTAATGCTTCTGCCTTTTTCAATTCAAATTCATTTGCCCCCGAAGCCTTCATTCTATCTGAAACATGTAACAATACGGCGCATGCTGCAACAAGGGTAAGAGCCCAAATCGCCGCTTGGCCATAAGTCCATGATAATGCGACCACAGAGATACCCCAAATAGTCATCAAAGACCTCGGTTTTCCTTTGTGCTTTCCAAGATAAACCATCGCTACATGGCCTGCCAGTAAGGCGCAAAGAATTCCATATAATCCATAGGCAGGTAAGGCACCAGGTCTTGTTATTGCCCATGTGACAAATAGCGTTAACAGGAAACTTAGATTCCAAAGTTGTAGTACTGCAGAATCTCTTAGCCTAGCATTGAACTCCGATAACCCAGCAAGTCTTGAAGCAATATTTAGGCCAGTTTCTCCATGTTCGATATTGACCCATACTTGTTGTACTAACAGCAATCCCATCCATATTGCTAAGTCGTATTCAGCGATAACTACCGGAATAAAATCAGCAGAAACCAATCTATTTTCAGCATCTGTAGCAAAGAATAGCAACCAAATCCACGGTGCGATAACAGCCGTACCTGCTATGGAGGGTGAATTTCTCTTTACTGCAAGATAGGATAGACCTACCCACACAACACCCTGTGAAATCAATAAGGTTCTAGACCCAGTACTTTCATCATCAGCAGGGATCAGTAGTGTTAGCAATGTAACAACTACCAAACCTCCAGCCCAAAGAACGTGGTCAGATACCGATGTCTGATGACGAAGTAAAGCACTAGCGGTGAATAGGGCAGTCATTGCTGCATACAAACTATATGGTTGTAGACTGAAACGTTCCAACTCGGCGTCAAAGGAACCTGAAACCAACAATGATAGTCCCACCAGTAAGAATGGTGCAGGAACCAAAATCCAAGGGGCAAGGCTTGTCCAAGGTACGCCTCTAACCACCAAATATGAAGTGCTGAAAGCAGTCAAAAGCAGAACCAATTGTGCCAAAGCATATCCTGTTTCTAATCGATTAGCAGCAATTGCCAGTAGTGCTCCTATCATTCCTAAGCCGACCGATACCGACCAAAGTCCGGGTTTACCCAAACCTAGGGATTTGAAAGCTGAGGAAAACCAATTATCAGCATCTACAAACCTAGCAGCCATTGTAGCATTTGCTGCAGTGATACACGCCATCAATAAAAATAAGATAAAATCGTCTTCAAAGGGAATAATTTCCAGACCGAATAAGTTCCAGTTATCAGAGATAGCATGAGCTCCAATCCACAGGTAGGAAACAGCAATCCCAAGACTTGCTAGATTACCCGAATTTCGCAGAAGTGCTAGGCCATGGAGCAATATTGTCCCTATTATAATCATTACAGCGATTCCGATTTCACCATACAAGGAACCAGTAGCACTTCCAATTATTAACAGGATTATGGTTGCTTGCGCCGCAATCGCATCTTCATCATGCCTTTGAGCCAAGAAAATATTCAAACCAACCGCTGAAAGGAGAAAGATTCCAAGCGCCTGACCCTCTTCTACAGGTAGATTAGCAAGCCAATCCCATCGCCACATGTCAATGGCAAGTCCGTAGAAAAGTTTCATTGAAATTATTACCCATGTAACCCCTAAAATCCTCATATTGGGATTAGGAATCCATTTTTCACCGAGCAGCAAACCAACTATCACCATTGCAATTAGTCCAGCGGCACTAACAGTAGGGGGTAATACAGTGCCAACAATCGTGCCTATCGCAGACCAGATGAATATCATGGCAATCAGGAGCCCAAAACCTAGTCTCTTTTCACCATGGATTGACATCTCAGTTACGCTGTCGATTTCAGGAGGAGTATTCACAGTGCCATCTTTTTGAATAGCACCAGCTAATTTGTATTCTTCACCACCTTTAGAAAACAATTCGGCAACTTCGCCCATAGCGATGTCTACGTCTTTTGGGACCTCGACATCTAACATCTCTAATTCAGAATTTTTCTCTTCTTCATTAGATATCATGAATGAGGAGACATCAATTCCTCTTGCTCTCGAGAAATTCTTTTTCCGTATCATCTCATCTCTGTTATTTTTGTCTGTAACACCCCCATCATCTTGATTGAGGCCTTCAGACATAAACCCTCTCGAGTAATTAGAGAACTTGAACTCTCGCCTATTTTGAGTATAAATTAGCATGATTGATTCTGTTTTTGAAATATTCGCATTGGTTAAATTTGCCATATTTGATAGTTAGGGTATACGAAAATGACAAAGACGGTCGACTGAACGAGTTGACATGGCCGAGACCTATGGGGAGCCGTCTGGCGACCTCGAAAACCACGGATTGGAGTGTTCTGGTAACACCCATTGGAACCTTCCCGCAAAAGACTTAATTGACTTAGCAGTGCAACGAAAAGAAGGAGTATTCAGCTCCCATAAAGCACTGGTTACAGAGACGGGAGAAAGAACGGGGCGTTCTCCAAATGACAAATTCATAGTCGACGAGCCAACCACTTCCTCTGATGTTAATTGGGGAGACGTCAATATTTCCACCGATGATGCAACTTTTCAAAGAATGAGGGCGAAAGTAGTGGGCTACTTATCTAGCCAAGATGATTTATTCGTGCAAGACTTGTATTGTGGTGCGGATTTCTCTGAAGCATTACCGATTAGAGTAATCACACAAAATGCTTGGCATAGCGCCTTTGCCCGTAATATGTTCATCAGGCCTGACCAACAGAGACTTGAGAACCATTCCCCTCAATTTACAGTATTCCATGCACCTCACTTTGAGGCTGACGCAGAAGCAGATGGCCTAAATTCGCAGTGTTTCGTCATAGTTAACTATCAAGCAAAGGAAGTAATAATTGGAGGTACTCGTTATGCTGGAGAAATCAAGAAATCTATATTCTCGGTTATGAATCTAATATTGCCCAAAAAAGGCATACTTCCTATGCATTGTTCCGCTAATACAACCGGTGAAAATACAGCAATATTTTTCGGCCTCTCCGGCACTGGTAAAACAACACTTTCTGCAGACCCAAACCGTGCATTGATTGGTGATGATGAGCATGGATGGGGCGCAAATGGCGTCTTTAACTTTGAAGGAGGCTGTTATGCTAAACTGATCGACCTTTCCGAAGAAGACGAACCAGCAATTTTTGCAACTACTAAGAAATATGGAACCGTTCTTGAAAACATAGTGATGGACTCAGAAGGTATACCAGATTTCCATGATACCAGCAAGACACAAAATACGCGTGGTTCCTACCCAATCGAGTTCATCGAAAACAGAACTCTTGATTCTAAAGGTGGACATCCACAAAATGTAATTTTCTTAACCTGTGATGCTTTTGGAGTTTTACCTCCAATCTCACGACTAACTCCTGAACAAGCAGCATATCATTTCATCTCTGGCTATACTGCCAAGGTTGCTGGAACAGAAATTGGTGTTAAAGAGCCACAAGCAACATTTTCAGCATGCTTCGGTGAGCCATTTATGCCTATGCACCCTGGAGTTTATGCAGACTTGTTGTCTGAGAAAATGAATCATCATGGAGCAACTGCATGGCTCATTAATACAGGCTGGTCTGGTGGCCCATATGGTGTTGGAAATAGAATGAAAATCAAGTATACTAGGGCCATGCTAAATGCAGCGTTGGATGGCGAACTTGACTCCGTTGAATATGTCAAAGATGAGAGGTTCGGCTTTGAAGTTCCAGTAGAGTGCCCAGGAGTGCCTTCAGATGTCCTCCAACCAATACAGACATGGGATGACCAGGAACAATACAACTTACTCGCAGATAATCTTGCTAAGATGTTCGTTGAGAACTTCGCAAGATACCAAGGTGGAGTCTCAGATGCAGTAAACTCTGCGAGCCCCAGGGTAGCCTAAATTAGGCTTTAAGACCGTACTTTGATAACTTAGCGGCGCGCACATTAGAATGTGAGACCCATGCGTAATTTACGAATCTTAGTCGGCTTGATGTTTATTTTCACCGTACTTTCTCCAATGATTAATTCAATCGACACGCCCGTCAGCGACTATATTTTCTCCGAAGATACAAATTCAGAGAACGACCGATACCAAACCTTGGAAGAGGTTAGGAAGCAACCTAAGTACGCAGGAGCAAAGGCTCCTTGTCCTGTTTTACAAAACGACGGAGGCTCCCAAGGCGATACTGGAAACGCATCAGCACAAACAGCTAAATCAATTGGTTCTGACCCTACAACCACCTTCAGTGGTTGTGTAGATAGTGCGGATACGGAAGATTGGTATGAACTTTCTATGTCTGCTAATTACAATATAGATGTGACAATGGATAATTTCGGTGATGGAACAACAGTTGACTATGATTTATACCTTGTATTCGAGGATAATGGTACATACTATATCGTTGATTCATCTTTAACATATGATCCCGAGGAAATAGTTTCCAGTGCCGGCTCTACCAAAGAAGGTGTTGCGGATGATTACTGGATTGTAATTTTCCAATATTCTGGCGATGGGGATTATGATATAGAAACTTGGACCAATTATACTGAGGCCTGTTTGGATTGGCAAAATCCACAAAACGACGCAGGGCAAGGAGATGATGCAACTGCCAATTGGACAGATTCACCTGATAATTTAGGAAGCAATGTTACAGCGGTTTTCACCGGTTGTGTAGACTCAACAGATTCAAGCGATGTATTCGCATTTGACGTTCCTTTGAATCATACAATAGATGCAGTATTGACTTTCGATACAGGCGATGATTTAGATTTACGATTACATCAACCGAATGGGACAGTCATTGACATAGCCCTCATCTCTAATCCAGAAAAGGTGACTTCAATAGATAGTGATTTTGAAAACCAACCAGGAACGTATTTCATCAATGTAACTCAGTGGTCTGGTAATTCTAATTGGACCTTAGAAGTATGGACTAATTGGAGCGCTCCAATACCGAATCTCGCGATTGAAAATATCACATTCAACACTGCGGCTAAGAATCCAGGAGACGTCGTAACTGTCGATGTGGAAGTCATCAATGATGGAACTCAAGATCTTGCTGACTCGTTCAAGGCTGAAGCCGTTTTGAGCGTTGACAGTGCCGATACATGGGTTGACCATTACCTCGGAAATGTGACTTGGTCGAATGGATTAGTAATCAACGGAACACAAATAGTGAGCATAACAGGAACAATACCTTCAAACATTGTTCAAGGAAATTACAATGTCTTTGTGACCTTGGACAAGGAAGATTTAATTCCAGAAAAATCCGAACTAGATAATGACGATGTAGCGGATAACCCAATGACAATTGGAATACCTAGCACAGCATGCCAGACCATCCAAAATGACGCATCATCTGGAGCGGATATTGGCGACCAAACCTCCACTGCATTTGACGTAGGTACTGATCCTTTGGTCGAGTACAGAGGATGTGTAGATGAAAATGACAATTATGATTGGTACAAAGTGACCGTTTCAGCCGGGCAAGAACTCAATGTAACCTTAGTCGTAGCCCCTACAGATGGAGTAGATTTTGATCTGAGACTACTCGCTCCAAATGGTTCCACAATCGATTCAAGCCTTTCTTCAACATTCGATGAATTTGTTTCTCTTTCCGACACAGACCTTGCAGGAGTTGCGGGCGATTATTATCTAAATGTTACATACTATGGTGGATTTGGAACAACTAATAATCCTGGAGGCACATATCGTATTTTGTTCGGTCAGCCAGACCAATCTACCTATGTTCCGCCATTTGATTGCGGTTCACAAAACGACTTAGGGCTAGGCCAAGATGCAGATTCATCCGGTATCCCACTTGGAACTAATAATGGAATTAGTGGCTCTGGATGTTTGAGTATTTCAGATGTTGAAGATTCTTACTCGTTCACAATAAATGACTATTTCAACACTGAAGTTCACTTCAATGCAAGCCTAGACCTACCATTTACTGCTACATTGACCGATAGTCAAGGAGACCTTGTAGCGAGCGCCGATAACACAAGTTACGGATTGATGTTTGAATCACTTAATGTTTCGAAATACGAAGGACAGGATGAAACATTTACGATTGTTATTGATGGACAAGGCGGTGAAGGAACTTATGACCTAGAGATCGTCTCAACACAACCGGCACTACCTGACTTAGTTGTAGAATCCCTAACATGTCCAACAATTTCAGAAACATTTACTGGCGAAGAAATTCAAATTTCTTGGGTATTCAATAATTTAAGGGGCCCAGGATATGGTCAAGCAATATCTGTATCAATTGAATTTGTGGACTTCGAAGGAGTAACCCAGGCCGATATATTCACAACCTCATTGGGCGTACCCACACCAGCATCTTACAATCAAACACCAGTTAGCGACAGTTATGTATTCTTCACAGTACCTAATGATACGTTGTCTGGAGATTACACCTGTAGGCTCACCCTTGATACAAATAATCAAGTCTCTGAAATCGATGAAACTAATAACGTATTTGTGACAGAACCATTCTACGTTCAGAATGAGGATGAACTTTGGGCAAATGACGTTGACCGTGATGGATTTAACACTACAGATACTGGCGACGGAATTATAGACGATTGTCCAACAAGTGCTGGAACGTCAACCATCGACAGATTTGGTTGTAAAGACCTAGACGGAGATGGCATCTCAAATTCTAATGATATTCTGCCTAACGATGCAAGCCAATGGTACGATTCTGATGGCGATGGCTTTGGCGATAATGCTAGTGGTACAAATGGTGACGATTGTCCTACAGAATTTGGGGTTCTAAATGGAGATAATGGCCAAGGATGCCCTATTTTGGATGTTGATGAAGATGGCGTTCTAAACGAAAATGATGCGTGTAACGATACCATAATCGGCGAACTAGTGGGCCCAGATGGATGTCCATTGGATGACGGCAATGGTGACGGCGACGGCCAAACAGGTGGTAATGATACGAATACAACCAATCCTGGCGATAATACTGGAGACACTACAGGTAATGTGACCGATGGCGGGGACAATACTGGTAGCGGCGATGGAAACAACGATGCTAACACAGACTCAACAGATGATGCAGAATCAGAAACGAAAATTCTGGGTATGGCTCCTTTGACGCTCGGTTTGATCGGCGGAATAGTCATATTAGTTCTTCTAACACTACTCTTTGTTCGAGGAAGAAGTGCAAAGAACGATAGCTTTGCAATGCAGGAAAAGGCTTATTCTGAAGCAGGATTTGCTGCAGTAGCAGGAATTGGTGCAGACCCAAATATCACCTCTGAACAACTCGCATATGAGCAACAATTGATGGCAGCAGGCTACCCAGCAGACTATGCTCGTGCATATGCAGACCAACACTTCAGACCTTGGTTAAAGCAGTGAACTCGCGACTAGTAATACGGCAATGCTCATGACCTGCCTAACGCTGGCAGTGGTATGCAAGTACTAATGGAGACATCAGCAGGGAATATTACGATTGATTTGTTCGACCAAGAAGCGCCAGATACGGTTGCCAACTTCGTCAAACTAGTCAATATGGGGCACTATGACGGATTACATTTTCACAGAGTTATTGAAGATTTCATGATTCAAGGAGGATGTCCTAATTCCAAAGACCCAATGTCAAGAAGAGCTGGAACCGGCGGCCCAGGGTGGAATATCCCATGTGAGCAATCTGCTCTCAACCTCAAGCACGACAAGCCAGGAGTTCTCTCGATGGCAAACGCAGGCCGTAATACCGGCGGCTCACAATTTTTCCTAACAACTGTGGCTACTCCGTGGTTGAACGGAAACCACGCAGTATTCGGAGCAGTTTCAGATGGTATGGACGTTGTCAAGGCGATAGAAGGGTGCCGAAAGTTGCCTGGTGATAGACCAGCAACTCCGCAACAAATCATCCGCTGTTCAGTAGTCAACTGATGTTATTTATTAATTAATTATTATAAAACGCATCATCTTGCAGACGATATTATTTAATAATTAATTATTATCCCCTAGATATGTCAAAGCATAGAGCGGGAGATAGGCGAATAATCAGCATCAGTATTCCAGAAGAGATAGCACTGAGATTGGATAAGAAGGTTGGCAAGGGAAAACAAGGACGTAGTGCTACAATTAGCCGGATGATCGAGGAATCTCTAAGTCCAACGATTCCTACTTCTTCGAAGAAGGATTCCCCTTCAAGCACCCTAGAATCCTTATCTGGGGAAATTCGTGTAGAGTCTGACACAATGGGCGAATTAGATGTTCCTGCTGATAGATACTATGGCTGCCAAACCGCTCGTTCTTTGATTAATTTCGACATAGGAGAAGATAGAATGCCAAGGGGAGTTATACGCGCCTTCGGTGTTCTAAAACAGGCTGCTGCAAAGACCAATGTCGCATTGAAACAACTAGACCCCGAAGTAGGTGACCTAATTATTGCCGCTTCGCAAGAAGTAATCAGGGGAGACTTAGATGAGCATTTCCCTCTGAGAATTTGGCAAACTGGTAGTGGCACTCAATCTAATATGAATACCAACGAGGTAATAGCTAACCGAGGAATTGAAATCGCTGGAGGCGTACTTGGTTCTAAATCACCAGTACATCCTAATGACCATGTCAACAGAGCACAGTCATCCAACGATACATTTCCTACCGCTATGCATATAGCGGGAGCAGAGGCCTTAACTCACGAACTCTTACCGAGCCTACGTGAGTTACGTAATGCACTTTCATCTAAGTCTAAAGAGTGGTCAGATATCGTTAAGATTGGTAGAACACATCTAATGGATGCAGTTCCACTTACTCTTGGCCAAGAGGCGTCTGGATGGGTTGCTCAATTAGATGCAGACTTAAGAAGAATCGATTTCTCTCTTGATGATTTATTCGAACTCGCATTAGGTGGTACAGCAGTTGGAACGGGTTTGAACACCCACCCTTTATTCGCTCAAATGGTTGCAGATGAAATTGCCAATATCACAGGCTTAACTTTTATCAGCGCAGAGAATAAGTTTGCTCAATTAGCAGCACACGATGCAGTAGTTGCCGTTAGCGGGGCTCTAAATACACTAGCAGTTAGTTTGATGAAAATCGCCAATGACATCAGATGGCTTGGTTCAGGTCCACGTTGTGGATTGGGTGAATTGGCGCTACCAGCGAATGAACCAGGCTCTTCAATAATGCCAGGAAAAGTGAATCCTACGCAAGCAGAAGCAATGACAATGGTTTGTTGTCAAGTTATGGGCAACCATACTGCAATTACAGTAGGCGGCTCACAAGGAAATTTCGAATTAAATGTCTACAAACCAATGATGATACACAATCTCCTTCATTCGATCCGTTTGTTAACCGATGCGTGTCGTTCTATGCGCGAGAATTGTGTAGAAGGTCTCGAGCCAGTAAAGGAAAACATCACCTCACACCTCGAGAATTCACTGATGTTAGTAACAGCATTAAACAACCACATTGGATATGATAAATCGGCTAAAATAGCAAAGAACGCCCATGAGAAAGGATTGACATTAAGAGAGTCTGCCCTTGAATTAAAGTATCTGACAAATGATGAATTTGACCAGTGGGTTAGGCCAGAGCAAATGATTGGGCCTTCTAACTGATCAGAGGAAATCAGATAGAGACATTTGTTTGGCACGGTCATTCATGAATAGTGAGTCTGTACTGTTGGCTAACCACTCGACATTCTGTCTTGTGTAGATGTCAACTCCATATTTTTCCATAACGTGTTGAGTCACCTTGATGTATTTTCTAACTGCTCCTTCTGAAACAGTCAATGCTAGATTACCCGAACACAAATCTCCTTCTGACTTGGACACGCCAACCGAACTAAGTCCTTTGCCTGATGCCTTTTTTGGCTGAATACATTTTCCAGAAAGGGGCATTCTTCGATAGGAATGACCGCATTTCAAGCATCTAACTTTCTGCCTTGCAAATGCGTTTAAATTACCACGTAAATCTGGTAAGAAGTGAGACCTAATAACGCTTGAAGCAACCCTGCGAACATCAACACCTCGTAGCCTTAGTCCTAATTCTAGTTGCCCTTCCATCTTATCGACCATCGTGTCTAGAGTTTTGTAGGCAGATAGCGCAGGGCCGGTTGATATTGAATGACAATCATGAGTAAAGCCATATCCCCTTAGTGCAGCAACACTTCCTAATCGTCTTTCAACAAAATCCATTCTATCAGAGCAGGCTTTCGGGTGTGGTTGGTTTAGTGTCATTTCATAGAAGTCTCTTTCATAGAACCATGCCGAATCAACATTCAATGCTTCTTTATCGACCTCAGTTGGATTCAACCTCGTGGTTAATACCAAAGGAGCATCCATCTGCCCTCCTCGATTGGCTGGCAAAATATTTTTACTAAAGTTCAACAATCCATCCATCAACATCATGATTGCATCTTCATCACCATCACAGTTTCTTCTCTTGGAGGCATGGAATAATGGATGCGCATATCCTCCAGAACAATCGGTCCAGCCAATAATTCGCGACAATACTCCGCCTGAAGTGTGCGGAGCTAAGGCGCAGATTAGGTGGCCAATCAAGTCATCTGGAGTAGAGACATTATAGTATGGCTCCAGCCCATAAAAGCGAACCAGTAACTCATCTATGAACTGGGTGGTTCTAACAAAATAATCTGCAGCATTTTTGGCTACAATGAAATCTTGTGGAAATAATTCTAGCATTTGTTCATCATTTGTCAATTCATTACCTTCATAGTCATGAGTATATCCAAGGTTGACCAAAGTCTTCCAAGAAACTTCTACTTCTTTCGGGGTAAAATGAGTTACAGGAACATCGCTCATATCAAATCTAATCGTACCATCTCTAAACACAGGTAAGTCATACTTTGCTCGTAAGATTCCCTTTTCCAAAGGCTCAGGGGTTTGATCTTTACTCGCTATCTTTTTCATGCACTTTATTGTCTTTGGAAGTCGGTCAATACCCAGCCTTATTCTAGCATCCTCCATAGCAGATTCAATCGGTACAGTAAGTAATTCTCCTCTTCTTCTTCGCTTTGGACCCAGTTCAGTATTGAATTCAGTTCTGCCTCCACATACCTCTCCAGGAAGTCCTTCCCCGTATTTGTCTTTTTTACGATGATGGCAACTGATAAATGGGGATTTCTTCTCACATTTAGTACAGGTTCTAGCGCCTAGCTGAGTACGAATATCTTTCTTTTGTGATGCAACGCTCATCAATCTTTGATTACCGCCATTCAATTCAATCGGGAATAGAATATGAGCCATAGGATTCATTATTCTTGGTGCAGATTTTTCTGGTCGTCCCATTCTACTTCCAACTCTTATCGGAGCAGAATGTTCCCATCGTAAAGGAGATATTTTTCTTATCTGAGCAATGATGCCATCAACGAGGTAATCATCTTCATGGATTTGAGCGGCAAGATATTTCTCTTTGTCTTTAGGCCCTTCATCTGGAATACTATTCGCAGCATCTTTACCGATTTTATCTGTTTCAGCAATATTCATTCCTCTTTGCCTAGCACCCGTTTCTGCAGCAATCCTATGCGTTGCTCGGATTTTTTCTAATTCTTCTTTGCGTGAATTCTCTTCGTCAAGAACCAATTTAGCCTCTCTGAGTTGTTCTATTTTGAGATTGAATATCTCATCTGAATTTACTATTTTGATAATTTTATTTCCATCAATAGAAAATCCAAAACCTTCCAAAACAGCAGGCCATCCAGAAGTAATTACAAGGTCATCACCATCATGGTGATGTGCTAATCCGAGAATCAGTGCTGAACCTTTGGCAAGTCCATGTTGTAATAGTGTCCATGCTTCAGCAACAGTTTCCGAAAATATCGGCTCTGCTAATTCATTACCAATTCCGGGGCAATCATCTAACATTTCTTTGGTAATGTTTTCCGATGGTATTTCATCCATCATTTTACTTGACCAATTTTTGGCACCATCAATGATTCTCAATTGTCTCCTATCAGGTATAGGAGACGCTTTTAGTGCAGCATCATATTCTTGTTCCGTGCTGTGAGAGGTACCAAAATCTTCAATCTTGGAGTTCTCTATTAGTTTCAATAATGATGGAACCCATTCTATTGGGAGATCTAAGAACCAAGGGTTGTGTGGTGGAGGTAATGATGTTTTGAAGCGTTGAGATACCAGTTTTGCCTGTTCCCAATTAGGCGTTAATTTAGTTAAAAACCGATGCCAACTACGCCTAATTTGGAATTGTACATCGATATTATCAACATCAGATTTATCAATTCCAGGAATTCCTTGGGGGCAATCAGTAATCTTAATTTCCATAATTTCACAGAATTTAGAAACCGAATCTTTTGAGTCAATCTCTTCTATTAAATCACTAGCCCACCAATCAAAACCATAACCAGCGGGAACTAACGTCTTGTTGTTCTCCATGAATTCTCCATAACCAATAACCAGCTCTCCATTATCCCAAACACATCTTACATCCGAGGCGATTGTTGAGAAACTTTTGATATCATCAAGCCTAAGGAATCGTCCATTTTCCAGAACTACCCACGGCCCTTCAGAATCATCACAAGGAGTAATTGCACATGCTTTACCCGGGCGCTCAATTTTCATCTGTGTGCCAATGGTAATGAAGTCATCCATCGCTGACATACATGCAGGATTTACTGATGCAGCTGCTAGGCCGGATGGGCGACTTCGACCGTATCTTAGTCTGAAGCCACCTGCAGCTTGGGGGGTTCCAAATACCGGTCTGCCAGCAATAATATCATTCATAAATTTAGTAATCGGCTTAACTCTTCGAGATTTGAAAGGATTCTTTTCAGAGTCAGAGTCTTTTTCTTTACCCTTATTGGCAAATTTTGAGATAAAGTCCCACCCAGCAACCTCTAGACGTTCTGTGTGTTTCTGAATTTTTGGTGCTTTGAGACACAAACCTTCACCAATAACAAGTAATACACCACCTCTTATTCTTGCTTCGTCAATATTTCTTACCCGGCCATATCCTGCACATTCGATTCTTTCGGTAGATTCGCCGTTGACCATTACAGGACAAGCACGAACAATTTCTTCGATTTCAGTGGGGGAAGGCCTGTACTGGAGGTTACCTCGGTATAACCCAAATTCTTCTTTGACACGTTCTACTTCGGGGTCGGTAGGCTGGTATCTTCCAACATTCAATTCGCGTCTAATCATATCAGCAATTAGTACTGCTAACGCCTGAGCAGTACCGCCAGCAGCACGAATAGGACCAGCGAAATGAACAGAGACAAATTGAGAACCATCTAAATTATTCAGCAGTCTTACTTCACTAATTCCTTCTAGAGGTGCCACAAGAACTGCTTCTGTTAGAATCGCTAACCCAACACGAAGACCTGCATCTATTGCGGTTACTAAATCAAATCCCTGCTCACGAAATCCCTTTGCCACTGACTGACCCATCATAATTGAGGTAGTCTCTCTGTCATGGAGTTCTAACATTTCACGAATATCATCAGCTACTTTGTAATCGCCTAGATATTCGACAAGTAATTTCTCAGTTCTACTGGCTAAGTCCGCGGCTCTAGGGATTTCAACAAATGGCTGATGATCGAGATTTAATGAACGAGCCTTTTCAGCGATCCTATAAGCATCATCAGCACGATTATCCATCCAAGACTGATAGTTCTCCATCTCCTTTTCTAATCTAGGAATATCAAGTCCAATGAGCGGATTATGGGCGCTCAATTCAGGTGAACCATTATCAGATGACATACCAATAGAACTCCTGTTGGCAACTCGCTTATCAAGAGTGCCCTATTGTGTCGCTCAGTCTACACAAGAAAGAGTTATTGTTTGACAAATTGATAAAAAATAAGGAAAGTTCATTTCATTAGAGCCGAACCATAAGCCGATGAGCGTCCATTCCTCTCTACGCGAGCACCCCAGTTGGCCACGACTTGTCTCTTTGGTTAGAGAGTTAGCATTTATCGACGGTGGTAGTGATGATGCGTTTACATTAGCCAGCGGTCGCAACTCCCGTTGGTTCTTTGATACCAAGCCAGTAATGATGCATCCCGAAGCGAGTCACCTTCTTGGTGAATTATTTAATTTGAGAATGGATGATATGAATGCAGATTATGTTGGTGGATTAGAATTGGGAGCCGTGCCTCTGACAGCAATTGCCGTCGCCACTTCTCCAAAGGATTCTCCTCGCCGAGGTTTCATGGTGCGTAAAGAGCCTAAAGGCAGAGGCGGAAGAAAAACCAACAATCCCCCAGGTATTGAGGGGACATCTCTCGCAAAGACTGGTACGATTGTTATTGTTGAAGACGTTACTACAACAGGTGGCTCAGCGATCAAAGCAGTTGAGAGAATCCACAATGATACTTCTTGCAAGGTTATTGCAGTAATCAGCATAGTCGACCGCGAAGAAGGCGCTGCTGACGCATTCAAAGAAGCCGGAATTCACTTTGAAAGTATCATGACTCGAAGTGATGTCGCAAGTGAATGAGGGGTAAAGATGGAAGAAATCATCCACCCATTAGATGCCAAATCCGATGGTCTAATCGAATCCATGAAAGACCCAACATCAGCCGAAGGGATGGTATTTTTTCATGCCGATGAAGGTAAACCACTAGCGACTCCTTGGCAGGTTGCTCTATCTAGGGCGATTTTACTAAGCAATATTCCAATTCCAGAAGGCCATATTCTGGATTGTGCTTGCGGTAGCGGAATTCAGATTGCGGCATATTCAGCGATTTTCAAGAGACCAGCATTAGGGATTGAACTCAATCCACAAAGGGCAAGAGCGAGTGCCGTCAATTTTAGAAATATTTTCAAATCAAGAGGAGGTGATTCTACACAGTTACTCCAAAATAGCCTTTTCTTGGCAGCAGATGGTAGAGATGGCAAGGGTGCAATAGAGAAATTTACCAATGCAAACGGCCAACAAGAGGTAAAGATTGCTTTACTACATCTTGACCCGGCGAGACCAAGAAATAGCCGTTCACATTCCTTAGACGAAATGAAACCCAGACTTGGAGAAATCTTTGATGGTTGGAAAAGCCATCTTGTAGAAACCACTTCTGGGCCTTGTATATTGCTTGACCTTTCTCCAAGACTATCTCACCTACAGAGATTAGAGGTTGAGGGGGTCGTAGATAGCTACTGGCCAGGTATAGCAAAAACTTGGACTTGGACTTCACGTGGAAGGGGCAGGGTTGACAGATTAGCATTATGGCTTGGTGGAATTGCAAATCAACAAACACCTAGGCGATTCGTAAGAATCTCACCAGATTTGAAGCAGCAACCATTTGTTTTTGAAGGTGGTTTAGATTTGAACTCTGGTGAAGATATTCCGGATTCGAGCCATAGAATGCCGAAACGTGGAGAATATGTCAGCATTTTAGATTCCGCATTCGTAGAATGTGGTTTAGCCAAATACTGGCTTAGTGAGCAAATAAGCGAAGAAAAGACCCACTGGGTAGAGTCTACAGGTAGAAGGCCACAAATTCATCACGAAGAGAAATTAAATCTTGAAACAGAATCATCGAAAACCCTGATTCAAGCATCCGGAAGAGTCGTTGAAATATTCCATCAGCAACTGACGGCGGAAACAGTTGACAGTTTTGTTGAACAAGCGATTGCCAACGATATCAAAAAGGTTACAATTAGGACTCCTCTTGAACCTTCTTTGCACCCTAAAATACAGGGTTCATTTGACCGCCAATTAGCCCGCCGTAGCGGTAAGAGGGACGGATTCATCATCCAACATCCTAATTCCGAAATGAGCATGCTTTGCGTAATAGAGTGACTAAAAAAGTAGTGTAAATCATCCATTTTTTCCGTTATTTGAGTTATTAATTATTGATTGCAGCATCGCGGTATTGATATATGGGAGGTTGGTCGGAAACCTGCTCCACACTCTGTGTAAGCACGATGGTGAAACAATATGGCACAACCTAAGACCGAAGAACTTGGCGAAGATTTCTCATATATTCTACGTATGGCAGATACTGATATGGACGGGCTAAAAACGCTCTCCACCGCTCTTACTGCAGTAAAAGGAATTGGCGCAAGAACAGCGATTCAAATCTGCAAGAACACTGGATTCGACGCATTCTCTCTAGCAGGACACCTTTCCGTAGAAGACCAAGAGAAACTTCGTCTTTCTATTGAAGGATACAATGAGACAGTTCCATTGTGGATGCTAAACAGACAAAGAGATTTGGAAACCGGAGAAGAAATTCATTTGACCGGACAACAGGTCACTCTAACTCTTAAGGACGATGTAGATCGTCTTCGTACAATGAAATGTTACCGTGGTGTTAGACACGCTACAGGTAACAAGGTCCGTGGACAACGTGGACGTTCAAATGGCCGTGGTGGCCTAACACTCGGTGTTAACCGAAAGAAGTGAGGGATTATAGATGGGAGAGCCAAAGTTTTCAAGACCAAAATTCGACACACCTTCTCACCCGTGGAAGGCATCCAGAATAGAAGAAGAGCATGGTATACAAGCTCAGCATGGATTAAAGAACATGCGTGAAATTTGGAAGGCTAAGTCTCAACTACGTAGATACCGAAGACAATCTATGCGCTTGATTGGTGCTGCAGACACAGATGGTGGACACGGAAAGAGAGAGATGGAAGGACTACTTGCTTCTCTAAATAACAAAGGATTAATTGCATCAGATGCAATCCTTGACGATATTCTGTCGCTTGGAACTGAAGACATTCTTAACAGAAGACTTCAGGCTCAAGTTTACTACAAAGGACTTGCAACAACAATGAAGCAAGCCAGACAACTTGTAAACCACGGATTAATCTGTGTTGGTGAACAGAAAGTGACTATTCCTTCTTACCCAGTATCACGCGATGAAGAAGAATTGATCAAGTATCACCCAAGTAGTGAACTAAACAATCCAGAACATCCAATTCGTAAGGCTATCGAAGGCCGTAGAGAAATGGCTGAATATGCTTCTGAAGAAGTAGACCCTGAGGCAACTCCGGAGTTCGCTGAAGAAGTCAAGAATGCTGCCGAAGAAGCACCTTCAGTAGAAACAGAAGGAGGTGACCAATGATGTCACGACGTGCAATTGTAAACATTTTCAGTTCATACAATAATATTTTGATGACGGCAACTGATTTGACAGGTGCTGAAACCATTACTACTTGCTCAGGTGGCCAAGTAGTCAAGTCTTCAAAAGACAGCGGTGGTCAATTTGCAGCAACTAGAGCAGCCGAAAAAATGGCTGATTCACTTAAGGATAAGGAATTCACTCAACTGATTGTCAAGTATCGTGCACCAGGAGGCAACCTATCCAATAACACCGGACCAGGTGCTCAAGCAGCAATTCGTGCTCTAACACGTGCTGGTATGACAATTACTAGAATCGAAGATGTAACCCCTATAGCACACGATGGAACCAAGAAGAAAGGCGGCCGTCGTGGACGTAGAGTTTGATTAGGAGGAGATATAATGAAAGCGCAAGTAGTAGATGGCTGGCCTCGTGGAAATGCAATAAGAGTATTATTGACAGATACCGATGCTTCACAAGTAAATGCAATTAGAAGAGCAATGATTTCAGATGTACCAAAATTGGCAATATCAAGAGTAAACTTTACTCAAGGTATCGTAGAACAAGACGGTCAAATCATTGAATCGGTAAACGTACTTCCGGATGAAGTATTAGCACATAGATTGGCTATGATTCCAATTCCAACCTTTACCGACGACAATATTTCATTCGTTGAAGATTGCGAAGAATGTATGTACAAGCCGGAATCAGAAAAGGGCTGCCAACAATGTCAAATCATTTACAGCTTGAATGTTCAAGGGCCTGCAAAAGACTCCGAAGAAGAATTTGTAACTGTATATGCTAGTGACTTGACAACCGTTTCAGACCAAAAGTACGATATTCTTGAAGAGCACAAAAGAATCCCACTGACTATCCTTTCAAAAGGTCAATACTTAGAATTATACGCTCTTGCTCGCCTAGGTAGAGGAACTTCCCACCAAAAGTGGTCTCCAGTTTCTGGGGTAGGTTTTAGACCTCTTCAAAAAGTAACTTTGAACAAACCAAAGAAAGCAGAGGTTTTCTTTAATTTGGGACTAAAGACTTCAGATGGTAAAGATATGAATGCTAAACTGTTCGGCTCGAAAAAGACCGTTGAAGATATCAATCACGTAATGGACCTTGAAAAGGCATTACATCAAGTAGGCCCTGGAACTGGTAGAGATGCAGATTTCGACGACGCAATAACAATGGAATCCATTGAAGGATCTTATGTATTTTCTTTTGAGACAGATGGAAGTTATGATCCAAAGACAGCTTTCAACCTTGCAATGAAGGAATTGTCGGCTCGTTTCGATAATCTCACAGAAGATATCGAAAAGGCATTTGCTTGATTCGCTAGTCAGTTTCAACTTCCGTTGGAATAATTATTCGTTTCTATTGGTGGCTTTCATTAGACATATTCACAATCTGTCCATGTAATTAGGACATATAGACCTAAGCGACCACATGCGTGGAATACTAGATTGTATAATCATCGAATCGACCAGTTTAAAAATCAAAGTGGATGGCCAAAATCATGCCACTCGAGATTGATGAGGAATCGGACGGTATTGCCGAGGTCAAGCAGGCAAACAAGATTCAGCCACATAGGGCAATAGATGACTCGAGTGATATACAACAAAATTCCTTTAGAGAATTTTTGATAAAAAACAGAGGATATATTTTATTCGTCTTAACATCAATGCTTCTGATTTATCGTAACAACTTACAACCATTGAATTTCTTAATTGTAATAATTTTATTTTTTTGGGCCATTATCAGATTAATCGCAAGGACAACAATATTCTCTAAGGGAGAATTATCGAGAGACAAACCTAGTTTGAAACGTAAAACCAAGATTTTTTCTTTGGTTATATCTATGTTTATTACGTTTATAATCGTCTCATCAACGTTATTCCTAAATTTTTCACCACAGGTCGGTGGAGACTCGTTACCCTATGAGGTTTCTCCGAATTTCAGAGATGGTACTTTTCATAATTTGAATCCAACTGACATCTCTTCCGGTAATGTTTCGTTTCTAGAATTATTGGTACAGTACATTGTAAGTGATGACCATAGATCTCCAAATATCCCTCTTCCAACAAAAGAGTTCGAAAAACTAAATCTTGAGGCGGATGAAATAAGCATAACGTGGCTGGGGCACTCCACGCTTCTAATCCATACAAATAATGTTACAATAATCACTGACCCAATATTTGGAGAGGATAATATGGACCCCCTATTCTTTGGCCCTATGCCTTTTATTTATCAACATACATATGAACTTCAAGACTTGCCAGAAATCGATTATGTCTTTATCTCTCACGACCATTATGACCACTTGGATATGGGGACAATTAAGGAATTAGAGGATTCTGAATTCTTTGTCCCATTGGGTGTTAAGGCTCATTTACTAAGGTGGGGTATCGACGAAAAAAACATTGAAGAGTTAGATTGGTATGATGAAATTAATATTTCGAGTGAACTAAATGTAGCGTTAACTCCTTCACAACATTTTAGTGGTCGAGGATTGTTTAACGGTGATACCACATTGTGGGCTTCATGGGTATTTAATTTGAATGATAAATCCATATTTTTTAGTGGAGATAGTGGCTATATGGAAGAATACGTTACTATCGGAGAAAAGTATGGGCCTTTCGATATTGCTTTTTTAGAATCGGGTCAATATAATGAAGCCTGGAACAACATTCACATGTTCCCAGAAGAAGTCATACAAGCCGGTATAGATTTGAACGCCACTACAATCCTGCCAATTCATAATTCTAAATATGAATTATCATTACATCACTGGGATGAGCCGTTAGAAAGAGTCACAGCAGAAGGAGAGCGAAGAAATCTCTCTGTAGCAACTCCTATGATTGGTGAAAGTTTCGTCCTAGGTAAAACAATACCTAACCGTGCATGGTGGACAAATGTATCTGACGGGCCAGACTTATTTTTGAAGGACAACCTAATTGTTGGTGTTATAGTTGTACCACTAAATATTGTTTCGATAGTATGGATTGTGCTTTCTCTAAAACATAATAAATCATTGAATCGAAGTATTGAAAAGGTTACTAATTCAGAAGAAGAATGATACTTGAAATCGATATTGATATAGATAAATTTTAGCTCTTTATAAGTAAATAATGGAAATAAAGAGATTTTTCACGAGTTCTTTAAATCACATTACTTTTGGAATCACATCATGACTTTAGCCCCTAACGATTATGACTTCGGTGACGCCTCAAATTATTTATTTGCAACTACAATTACTTGTGCCAACGAAGAAGCCCGTAAAATGTATGTTCGAGCATTTGGACATATGATAAACTATAACCATGAACAAGCAATTGCTTGTTTCAGTCAATGTGCTGAATTAGACCCTACTTGCGCAATGGCATATTGGGGAATCGCTTATTGCGTTTCATCTAACTATAATTGGAGCCCAGGATTAGGTTCAGGCCATGATTATATTCAAATTGCAATTACTTTGAAAGATGGTTGCACTGAATTAGAAAAAGACCTTATCGACGCTCTAGCACAACGCCACTCTGCAGAAGCACGCGATGCAGCAGACCCAACAGTCCTCAATATGGGCAACAGTCCTGAACTAAATGTTGCCTTTGCTGAAGCAATGGCGCCTCTATATGAGAAGTACCGTGGAAACCTAGATGTTACTGCAGTCTATGTTGAGGCTCTAATGAATCTAAAAGCTTGGCAACTATGGGATAAGAATACAGCGACAGGAGAAATTTCCCCTGCTGATGATAATACATTACTCCTAGTCAAGATTATGGAAGAAGCCTTTGAAACAGTTGAAGGTGCTAAAGAACATATCGCACTGTGTCACTTATATTGTCACGCTTTGGAATTATCACCATTCCCAGAGCGTGCTTTACCAGCTGCTGATATTTTACGAACCGCAATGCCTGGACTAGGGCATTTGGTTCATATGCCATCTCACATCGATGCTTGGGTAGGTCAGTGGAAAGAAGCAGTAGAGTGTAACATTGCTGCAGTTGAGGCGGATGACCGCTATGTTGAATTAAGCGGTAATGAATCACAATTCTACAAATTTTATCGAATGCATAATCACCATTTCGTTGTTTGGTGTGCTATGTTTGAAGGTCAATATGAAGTAGCGCTAAAGTACGCTCGTAAGGCAGTAGATACCCTTCCAGCAGGAGACGCAGAATCAGGAGTACAGTTTATGCTAGCAGGAATTATTCCAATGGGCGCTATTTTCCTTGAATCATATGTTACCATGCCTTGGCACGTAATGATTAGATTTGGTAAGTGGGATGAGATTATCGCTGAACCGATGTATTCTGATAGAGATGTCTTCCCAGCAACAATCGCAACACAACACTATGCACGCGGAGTCGCTTATGCATCCAAGGGAATGGTTGCTGAGGCTGAGGCCGAACAAGTTTTGTTCAATGAAGCACTCAAGAATCCAGCTCTTGCAGGTAGAGTGTTGCACAACAATTTGATGTATCAAGATCCTAGTGATGGGCCATGTATCTTATTGGTAAATGAAGCAGTATTATCTGGAGAAATTGAATACCGTAGACAGTTCCAAGCCAAAGAGAGGGGAGAAGCATCAGACTTTACTGTGGCCTTTGACCATTTACGCCGTGGAGTAGACCTTTCGCTCAATCTTGCATATAACGAACCTTGGGGCCAAATGCAGCCAGTTCGCCATATCCTTGGAGCACTACTGCATGAACAAGGTGAAATCGAAGAAGCCGAAGCAGTTTATCGTGCCGACATCAAACTTTGGAAAGACAACATGTGGGGTCTATTAGGCCTCAAACTATGTCTTGAAGCACGTGGAGATGCTCCTGAGGAACTTGCAGAAGTCACAGCTCTTTTCAACGAGAGAAGTTCGCGTGCAGACATAAAGCCTGCAAAGACTTGTTTCTGTGCTCAAGACAGTATCGAGAAAACATGTTGTGACTGATAGAGATATTCAGAATTTGAATCTCGTACAGAGTCTCCAAGCACATCGGGAAAATGTCGATACGACTAGATCCATTCTGACATTTTCTTTAGACACTGTTTTGTTTCTGGTATGAAACTTCCAAAAAGCCACCAATCATGAAACATAGTTGGCCAAATGTCAACTTCAATATCAAGGTCTTCTTCGGTGGCCTTTTGACCAATAATTCGGGTATCGTCAAGTAGGATTTCATTACCCCCTGTCATGATTAATGTACGTGGGAGTCCACCGAAGTCACCATGTGCTGGAGAGATATAAGGTTCATTTTTATCAATTGATTCTGGGACATAATATCGTGCACAATCCTTAGTCATATGATGAACAAACATCGGGTCAGCCTTGGCTTTGGTTTGATATGTTTCAGAATCACAATTTAGATTAGTCCATGGAGAAAATAGTACAGCAGAATCTGGAAGTTTTTCCCCATTGTCGCGTAAATACATCATAAGAGCCAGACTAAGCCCCCCTCCAGCAGAATCTCCAGCCAAGATAATTTCCGTATCGGGGTTGTTTCTAGTAATGTGCCGCCATGATGCTAGGGCATCATCCAGTGCAGCCGGGTAAGGAGATTCTGGCGCTAAACGGTAATCTATTGAATGACAAATAGTATTGGTGATTTTAGACATAGTTGCCAAACCCATTCGGTGAGTGGTTAATGACGAGCCAAAGCAGTAACCACCACCATGAAGAAAAACAATCAACTTATCTTTTCGCGGATTTTTTCTAGGTGTGAAAGTTACTATCGGCACTCCATCGAGAACCTTCTTTTCTATCCCAATACCAAAAGGGCCGAATATTTTAGAGCCCAGCCACGCTTGAGGATGGACATAGAAACGAACTAATTTCGCTGACGGCCTAAAAATCCGATAAATCAACTTGTTGGGTCGTATCAATGCGGAAATAAGGCGGCCCTGAATACTCAATTTTTCACCCTCCAATGGACATTGATAATGCTGCTATGATTTAGTTTATACGCGCTCATTTGTATTATTTTCGAATAAATATAAATCGGTAAGCCGATAATTTAAGCCTAACTACAATTCCATCTAAACTATGAGCCGTTAGGCTGAGCATGGAACTGGGACGTGTACTACATGGTCGAGCATGGTAAGCCTGCAACACTACTTCTTATCGACTGCCAGAAAGGCTTTGACCATCCAAAGTGGGGAGAGAGAAATAATCCTGAATTTATCAATAATATTACAGCAGTAATCAAATATTGGCGAGAGAAGAAAATGCCGATTATTCATATCCGTCATGCTTCAACAGAAGTCGGAAGCCCTCTTGCTCCACATGATCCAGGGTATGATTACTATGATTGGGCGGAGCCAATAGACGGTGAAATTGAAGTCATTAAACAAGTCAATAGTGGATTTATTGGGACTCAACTCAAAGATATTCTCCACCGAAATGAGGTGGTTGATTTGGTTATCTGCGGACTAACAACGAACCACTGTGTTTCGACAACCGTTCGTATGGCGGGTAATTTTGGATTTAATGTTGAATTGATTGGTGATGCCTGTGCAACTTTTCCCAGAAAATCCATTCAAGGTGTGGATTATTCAGCCGACCTCATCCATGATTCTGCATTAGCAAGCCTTCATGGGGAGTTTTGCACTGTGGTTGAAACTACAGCTATAATCAATGGCCAGTGAAACATTCTCAAATGAACTCCGTTCTCTAGTAAGAAATAGTGGGAGAAATAGGCTATAGTTTAGAGCCATTCGGTCCATTTACCAGTGTCATGGTCTCTGTAAAACCAATTACCTGAGCCTTCTGGGAATTCTATTGTTTCATATCCATCTGCCATCTCACCTCTTGCGGTAGCCGAGGGTAATTGAAGAGAAGAGTCTGCAACTGGGGAATTAAAAGATGAAATCATAGCCTCATTATAGTCATCATTATCATCGAATTGGTCATCGAGTTCAGAACTTCGTCTTCTTCTTATTACTACTAATACGATTGAGGCGATCAAGATTGCAATTCCAATTGAACTGCTAATTATAACTGTAGTATTCGAAGTACTATCTGAGGACTCCGAAGGTTCGATTACCTCACTATCTGGACATCCACTCGAAGTCTTTGCATACTCATCAGGGCAGAAATCTCTTCTATCCACTACTTCATCGCCATCCAAGTCATAATAAATATCGCATTCTCCTCTTTTCCCAAGTAACACATAAGCATAATCGCTGGGATTGATTTTGCTATTGTTCATTGGAGTAGATTCTGAATTTAATGGGTCGGAGCGGCATAATGAATTTTCGGCGAAGGAGGTTTCTAGATTGTCGGTATAACCATCATTATCATCGTCATCATCTTCATTATTTCCAATTCCATCGCCATCGGTATCATCGGATTCTGAAGCGTTCCTTGGAAAAGCATCTTCGCTATCTACCGTTCCATCATCATCATCATCATCATCGGTATTATCGCCAATTCCATCACCATCGGCATCGTCAGTTTCAGTTGGATCTTCCGGAAATTGGTCTATCTCATTTGCAACACCATCGCCATCGTTATCGATTAAATCATCACACCCATCGACAATTTCGTCTTGGTCATCATCTATACTATCATCATGACCTTCGCACTGGTCGAGGCCATTTCTAATACCGTCGCCATCATCATCATCTATACATCCATCAGCATCTAAATCAAACCCTGTAGAGTTTATTTCAGGGCACTGGTCAAAAATATAAATCACACCATCTCCATCCAAATCAAGATATGAAATTTTAGAGTATTTCATCAGTCCTTCTCTAGAACCGGCATCAGACCATTGCCAAGTCTGATAAAACATATGAGCATCACCATTATTTTGTACTTCAATATCTATTGAACTGTAATAGGTATCAATTTGATTGATCGATTCAATACTCGAAATATTCCATACGCCATCGTCTTTCATAGTTGCATATTTGATAGATAACTCTGTATCATCGTAATAAGCAACATGCAAATTATCTCTAGAATCTATTGTCATCGAATTCTTGCCACCATAGTAACCCAAGTCTTTGTCGATAATGGTGGTTTCAAAATAATTTCCCGGGCCAGTGGGTAGATTATCGGAACTTTCGGAAGCATAGCCTAATCGATTTGTACCCATCACATAAGAAATATGAATTATATCTTGCGAGTCAATCTCAAATGAAAATTTACTAGATGCGCTGGTTAGAGCGAAGGATGTTCTCCACTCTCCATCTTGAGAGTTGTTGTGTTTAATCATGAAATAATCAAATGTGTAAAAGCCGATATAGACATGCATCTCTGAATCAATTACTATCGATGTATCATACACAGTAGAAATTCGGTCAGACGACTCAGTAATATTCCAAAATCCTTCAATATTATTTGCATACATAATCAATTCATCACTAGAACCGAATGTCTCCACATTTTCGTTAAGTTCGTTTACATAGGATACATGAACATGATTATTTTCATCTACAAAAATGTCATTTGAAATACCCACCTCCATATCTGGGTGGACATCTTGGATGATCGATATTCCCCAGTTTTCATTGATATTTGTAGCGTATTTCAAGTAACCATTATTTGATTGATATGCAATATGTATTTTATCATTGGAATCAATACCCATTGAAGAGTGCGTGGTTTGACCATCATCATCTATTGGAGTAGATATCCACGAACCAGTTGAATTAGTGGTGTATAATAGAGAAGATCCAACTACTCCGTCATCATAGTAAAACTCACTACTTATCATGTGTACATAGCCCATAGAATCTACAGAGATGGACGTATCAATGTAAGCCTCATCATTAATTGTAAGTGGAAGAACAATATTGCTAATTTCTAAATGTGGTGAATCACTTGATAGTTGGGGTTTTGAAATTCCTTCAAATTGATGCTCAGTGGACTCATTAGTAATTATAGGTACAAATAAACTTGACAGTAACACAACAGCCATTACAATAAATCCGTTTTTGAGCACGAATCTTTCATTCAATCCGCCTATTTAGATATGCCCCAAATTCAATGTTATGATTTATCATCATGTTCGACCAATGCACTAGCTATTAATGGCCAGTAGAATTGAAACTTTTCATCACTCATCCAGAAAATATCATCTTGCCAATCATTGAATATCCTATGATGCCTCCAAGAGAGAAAATCCCCTTCTATATTTTCGAAGAATACTATTTCGAAGAGGTGTCTCGAACTAAAAATCGTCGAATTCTTATGTTCATTGATTTTTATCAAACTTAATGGCCAATCTTTACCAAGTTCTAGGAAAGATTGTAAGAAAATATCATCTCTCATGTATGTCACTCCTTTCCCAATGATTTGCCAATGAAATCTCTTGATATTCCCCCTCGTCTCTCGAAACCACCGTCAGTTCAAGCATATATGGTGGCCTTGGAGCATTGAATCCAAGTTCGCTATAATATGCTTCTACCGCTATCATAACCTCTTCTAGTTGTGCATTTCCATGAGATACTGTGACTATTTCTCTACATTCAAAAGGTTTGGAATTATACAAAGTTACGCCGAAAGATTGTTGCTTTGCTTGAACTATCAGCAACTTGGCTAACTCAGATGTTGCAGATGGGCCAGACCATTTGAGACCAACAATCGCATTCCTCATCCACTTTTCTTTAGTTTGAAGCACCGTAGATTGATACTTCCACCAAGGGCATCTAGCAATCACTTGTTGTTGTAATGCGTATCTAACAGCTAGAGCAGTATGCTTAGTGTGTAAAGAAGGAGCAAGATCAATTAAATCTCCATGGACAATATTAAGCTTGAAATTTTCACCCTTAAGCCTGTAAGACCTTTTATGCACATTTTTTGGTAAGCACTTTGGATGTTCAACAAGCCATTGTAGATAGTCTAAATATGCCCCAGATGGCCAAGCGAACCTCGCAGGAATTGGTGTTTTGAAGGCGAAATCATCTTCTCTATCCATGTAAACACTCGACCATGTATCGTGCCAAATTTCCCACGTCATAGCGTCAGAGTGTATTGTTTCTTCATATTCTTCATCCAACATTTTTTGGACTTGTGATGTCATTAGTGCCATTTCTAATACTGTATTCCAAAGCCATGGTTGAATTGCATCAAACCAATTGACGTCTCCTAAGTTTCCTTTTTCATGGTGGTGAACTTTAAACACAGTTGCACTGTAGGTTTGCATCTCATTATTTGCGTTTAATCCAATCCATTCAATGACGCACTCTTCACTCATTGAAGTCGAATCATTAAGTTGAAACACGCCCCCTGGATGATTGTACCAACTAGGGCCATATTCATCAGTTGGCATATGCTTATGGTCCAAAATGACGAGTCCACCATCTCTAATTTTATTGGAGAAATTAGCCATCATTTCAGGAAAAGCGTTAGTTTTATTTTTAATAAATCTATCAAGCCATGTTAACCAGTCGACATAAAGAATATCAATGGCAGGAGATTTGGTCAGATATTCATAAGCATCTCCTTGAGCATGTATTTGCCAGTGTGGAGTTCTAATGGATGTTTTTCTGTAGACAGGCCAGCCTCTTGAAGTATCATTTAATCTCTGATAAGGGGCATGATTGATTCCATCTACATGAAATGGCCACGAATCAGGAGTTTGTGAATAATGGTCTATCAATACATGAATGAACGGATGGCCAGCGTCTTCAAATAAACTCATACTAGCATGGTAATGTCTTGCAGCAGCTGGATGGGCGATTACAAGAGGCCTATCTTCATCAACAACGATTGGTAAACCAATCTCCATCTCATCTTTCCCGCTGTAGGCGATACAGGTCCCAAGTCCTTGAATCGACTTTCTTGTTTCACTTTGACTCATTAAACGCACCTCGAATAACCTGTAGGAACCACTCTGAATATTCTCTTAGTCTGTCTTTCTAATCTCGCATAGTCTTCTGCTAAAATCACTCCACCATCCTTACTATTTTTTGCAGTATCATAGATAGTCCCCTTATGCAGGGTAACGATATGGGCAGTGCAAAGTTTCCCATTTTTATCAGGATCACTTGGCGGGTTGGCAGAATAAAAGCATAGGAAAAATAAGTCATCGTGCTCGACTAGTTCGTCTATGTAATATCCGATTCTTCTTAAATCATGATTACAGTATGCCAATTGCATTCCGTATGGTTTTAGTGCGTTAGACCAAGAGTGAGGTGACTGAGAGTTGGTAATTTTTTTGAAATCGCTTGGTTTTACATTAGCACCAGTTGCTTTTGCTATCATAGCAAGAGTAGTGGCCACACAGGACGGCCCCACTTGTTTATCATGTTCGATTACAAGGTCTGAAAAGAATTGATTTTGACCCAATTCCTCTCTAGAAGAATCCCACAGAGGGGCACTAGTATTTGGTTTCCAATCCCCCATCACAACCACTCCTTAGAAAACTCATCATCAAAGGATGGCGCTTCATCTTCTGACATGGAAGCGATACTAATATCGCATCCAAGGCATGCACAATCATCAACTTGCCACTCTTTCATTGCTTTAATTTTCATGCTTGTATACTCTATTTCTTGTTGTATGTAAGCGACAAACATCGCTATTATTTGTTTCATATTCATATTTTCATTATTTTTACTTGTCATATTCTCACCTCAGAGGTATTCTCTATCTTGATGCGGCCTTCCAGAAGGCCATTCATTTTCGACTTCTTTGATATATTCTATTTGGGCAAGGTCATGTTCAAACCCCATTTTCCAAATATGGGTGTCTTCAATACATAGATTAAGCATAGAAAACATCGCTAATGGGAAGCATTGACCTTCTACTTTCTCAATACAAAAGTCAACTTCAGTAGCTTGCACAGTTGGCTTTCCACCATACATTGGCACATGTTCTGGACATATCCAAAAAGCACCGAGTGAATGTTCAATCATCCCTTTCATGAAGTATTGAAGAACATTAGGTTGCCAAGGGGGTCCAAGTTGCTCAACGCCCGTTCCAACAGTTTTTTCATAATGCTTGACAAGCGAGCCGGGTGTCACCCAATCTTCGTATTCAATACACATATCGAAGCTGAAAGTATGGCCATAATTACCCAATACCTTGATTGTATAACCGTCTATTGTAATCGCTTTGCTATCATGCATGAACTGCATCAACGTAAGCCAATGCTGCCTTTCAGCAGACACTTCTAGCGAATCATCATTTGGCTCACCGAATGTTAAAAAATCATCGAGAGAAGTGAGTACTAATTCCCATTCAGGCCATGTATCCCAATCCTTTCCTTCTGCGGTATTATGCTGATTGTAAGCAGAGAATATTTCTATAAATTTACTAGGTAATTGGAGATTACCGTTGTGGTCGATAATTTCATCTGGGTCGACATAGCCTTGTTTAACAAACCAGCTTTCCTCTTTTATGGTATTTATTTTCTTTTTCATTTTATCAATTCCTATATTTTTCTTCTAGTCAAAGCAAGCGGAGGTACCCGGATTCGAACCGGGGTCCAGGGATCCGAAGCCCCTGATGCTATCCGCTACACCATACCTCCTTGTTGCTTCAAACAGCAATTGTGCGCAAACAATTATTGCAATAAGCCATAAAGCCCTTACAAAATTCGAATGCACAGCGTTCGCTGCCAAACCCGGATCAGTCGCATTAACTGCGAAGACAGAGGGTCCGCATCAACGAAAATAGAATGTTGAATCTTGGTCCCCTCATATTGCTTACCTGTCCCGATACAAGTCACCATAAGTGCATCACCTATAAAAAACTTCCTCTCAGTAAGGCGTTTATTCGGCTCTAATTGTTCGCACACTCGCGAAAAGTAACATTTACACGCGCGTGCTCGCGACATACATAGAGGAAAAATTAGGAGTATTTCCTAGGTCTCCAATTGTTAAATGCTAGGTGAGCGAGGGGGTTCCAGAACCTTCCCTTTCATACCCCATGACTCTATCTTCAAATCAGATGAACCATTCCATATATTTGTTATTCTCCTATTCTCGAATTGGTTCAAAATAGAATGCAAATACTACGTAATTCCTCTAGAAAAGAGGTCATAAAAAGTATGAAAATCCATATCGCCTTACTATTATTTGACGACGATTATTGTAAGAAGGTGAAACCGATTGTCACTCTTTAGCCTACCATCTTCGATAGAAGTCAACACATGGATATTAAAATCTCGACGACAGATGTACAAGAGATGTGCCCATGACCACGAAAACGTGGTTTGAATCACTTACCACGGTTTTGGTTTGCCTTTAGGGATGGACGTAACTTTTCAGCACCCTTACCCTTGTTGTGCAGACCACGTCCACGCTTTCCAGCGGAAGTCTTTCCTCTGTATGCGCGTCCTCTGTGAGATTTGTTTCCATTAGCTCCACAAAATACACCAAGTTGCTTATCGTTGATGATAGCAGGGTGGTGTGTATCGATCATTATGACTTCGAAGTACTTGTGCTTTCCATCTTGTCCAACCCAGTATGAGTTTAGAACTTCCAGGTTAGGGAAGTGACGTCCAACACGCTCTTCAGCGATTCTCTGAGTATTCTTTGCCATAGTAATTTTTGAGATACCAGCTTTTGATGGCTTTCTCTTCATGTGGATCTTACCTTTACGAAGTCCACCACGGCGAACACGAGTTCTTACAAGGACAACACCTTGCTTTGCTTTGTAGCCCATTCTGCGAGCCGCATCTAAACGAGTAGGGCGGTCTATTTTACAGTTGACAGGCTCTCTACGCCACTGTGCCATACGTGTTTGACGGAACATATGTGGGAGGGAATCCTTCGGACGCTTCCAAGTTGCACGAACGTGTTGATATAGTCCTTGAGCCATGTTATCACCGCTTCTCAGCATCATGCCGACTTAACTCCCCTTTATGAGTCTACCTTCGCGATACTGCGCGACAATAATGAACATTTGAATTATTTATTTACTCGTTGGCAACCCTTCAGAAACGATTCCACGCCATCCACCCCAGAGTGAAAAAACATCTTCATAACCCATGTCTTTCAATGACTTTGCAGCGATGGCACTTCTAAAGCCACCTCCGCAATACAACACTATTTTGGTGTTTATTGAAAAATTCTGTTTTTCTATATCTCTCTCAAGAACCCCCTTCCCGATATGAATTGAACCAGCGAAATGACCATTTTCAAATTCATGTCTTTCTCTTACATCTATCACGGCTGCGCCATCATTTATCAGACTCATCAAATCTTCAGCCGTGCACTCTTGAATCTCTTCGCGAGCGGCGTTGACAATGGATAAGAATCGAGGGCTATGTGTTTTGGCCATATCTATCCCATGGTGGACAGGCTCATGAGGGTGACGACAAACGCAATGTTATGGCGGGACAGATTACTGGGGCTGAGGCCGTTTTAGCTGCCCTTGAATCTGAATCTGAAATCGATATGGTTTTAGTTGATAGAGAGAAAGATACCGACGCTATTAGAGAAGCCTGTAAAAAGCGCCAAATCCCTCTCGAAGAAGGTTCAACAAATGACCTCTGGAGGATGTCCAAATCAGGTCATGTCGATGCATTAGCACTCATTGGAAGAAAGAAGGCAGATTCTTTACAGGAATTGATGTCAAGAGGGGGGACAATATGGTTTTTCGATGGTGTAACCTATTCAACAAATCTTGGTTTTGCAATAAGAACTGTCGAGGTTAGCGGTGCAGATGGTGTGGTTTTGAACGTGGCCAAGACCCATGAGGAGAGGCGCACTATCAGACGAGCAAGTATGCGAGCCGATCGCTTTATTCCCGTAATCTACAGTAGCACCGAAGAGATTTTGAATTGCGCTAAAGAGAACGGACTGAGGATAATTTCAGCGGAAGATATTGGCGATAAGGGGCCATGGGATGAAGACTTGACCGGCGATGTATTACTCGTAGTTGGTGCTGAAAGGGAAGGGGTAAGCGAGGCTACATTGGCTGCTTCTGATAGCATAGTAAAACTCCCAATGGACGGCTTCGTTCCTTCGTACAACCTCCAGGTAGCGGTTAGTGTACTAGCAGTTGAATCATTACGGCAGCGCCTAAAGTGACTTTTGGCATTTACACATTGACTTTATCAACGCGTGCGGTAGGGCGAACTATGAGCGATAAACATCGTAGGATGTTTTCCAGAAAGCATATTTTTGCTTTATTTCTTGCTCTGTTTTTCCTATTGCCTGGATGCTTAGGTAGTAATGATAATTCCGAAGAAGAGTCACTAAGCGACGACGGACCTTTGACTTTAGAAGTATGGCACACATTTGCCGCCGAGAGCAAAGAAGAGGAGACATTTACCAAGGCAGTAAGAGATTTTGAGGCCGCCAATCCTAACATTACGGTTGATGTAACATTAGTTCCATTCGGTAATGCAGACCAACTATTTATGACAGCAGCACAAGGTGGCCAGGCGCCTGATTTAATGCGACTCTCCAGCGACCAATTAGGCGCCATTGGAGAGGTAAGAGTCGACGGATACCCGCTTCTTGAAGACCTACGACCGCACTTAACTCCACAAGATAGAGCACAATTTGACCCAAGGTCTCTAGATGCAATGCGCTATGGTGAAGAATTATATGGGATTCCTGCAAGTCAAGATTGCCTTTCATTAATCTTCAATAAAGCCATTTTTGATGCCCAAGGCCTTGATTATCCAAATGAAAATTGGACAGAGGCTGATTTACTAGAGGCTGCAGAGCAGTTGACCTATCAAGACATTCAAGGACTTGCCTTACCGATTAAGAATGCATACTGGTGGTTTCCCATTCAAGAAGGATTTGGGGGTAGTTTATTTGACGATAACGGCCTTCCAACACTGAACTCAAATGGTTCTAGTGAAGCAATGAGTTGGATGCTAGATTTAGAATTAGAGCACGAAGTAGTTGCTACTGGAACGCAAATAGAGGGCATGAAGAATCAATTCATAACCTCTAATGCCGCGATGATTATCGATGGTCCTTGGAATTGGGCGACCTATGAAGCAAGTCGTTTAGATGTAGGCCAAACACTTTTGCCAATAGTTGAACAAAGTCAAGAAAGGATGTCGCCTTTAGTGACTTACAAAGGCTGGACTGTTAGTAAGCAGAGTACTCACAAAATAGCAGCCACAGACCTAGCTTTATGGCTTTCATCCCAGTCGGTTCAGAAAGAATTTGCCCTTGAAACCTACACTATGCCGACTCATAATGGGCTTGAAAACGACCAAGAAATTCTTGATGATTATGTTATTTCTGGATTTTTAGAGCAAACCAAAGTAGCGACTCCTGCTCCAACAACTAGGGCCATGTCCCTCGTTTATGGTCCGCTTTCAACAGCTTTCGAACAAGCATATACCGGCGTTGCTACAACTGACGACACCCTAGATGACGCAAACGCGGAATTGATTTCACTCATGTCCGAGTTACAATCTGCCGACCCAGTGCCGGCTAATATTGGATACCGCACCATAGATATCGAAGTAGAAGTTTTACAGGCATCCATGTTTTCAATATTTGTTGATGGCGATTTACATAGCGAACTGGTTACAAACGCCACTTCCTCTAACATCAGTCAAAAATATGATTCTTGTAGTTCAGATGGTGTTGAGTTGTCAGATTTAGATGGCAAAAAAATACTTCCAGCAGCTGCAACCTCGTTCAATTGTACATTGACGGGAATGATTCCAGGTAAATTACACACCATCGAGGTTTTCGCGGATGGAGGGTCGATTTTTTCTTTACAAGCAAGCACAGAGGTTGCCGATCAAAGACCCGAAGCGGGTGACACATCTCCAGTTATGTTTGCAATTGGAGCGATAATCGTGTCTTTAGTGGCGCTTCTAAGTTATGGAAGATGGCGGGATAACAAACTCGGAAAAACAAATTCAAGATTGGCTCACCTCTACATAGCGCCAGCCATGCTTGCTTTGGCAATTCTCACCTTCTATCCTGTGATTTACGGATTTTGGTTATCATTTACAGATGCTGACCAGACTCATTTAGGCGAGCAGACCTTCATTGGACTTGTAAATTTCTGGGAAGTGATAACCGCATCTGGCTTCCTTCGGGTGACGATATTTACCTTGGTTTGGACAGTTGTAAATGTCACTGCACACATAGGGATAGGTTTGTTTTTGGCACTTATTTTACAACGTGGAAATATTAGAGGAAAGACCGCATATCGAACCCTACTTCTACTTCCATGGGCGGTACCATCATACATTTCGGTACTTGTTTGGAAAGGAATGTTTCAGCCAGATGGGCTGATAAACGATTTACTTGGCACAGATCTCAACTTTTTATCTGATCCTACGGGGGCACAAATAATCGTGATATTGGTTAATATCTGGCTTGGCGTTCCTTTCATGATGATGTCGATTAGTGGTGCTTTACAGGCATTACCACGCGATATGTATGAGGCGGCTGAGATAGACGGAATAACTGGATGGGACGCTTTCCGTCATTTGACATTACCAAATTTGAAAAGTGCACTAGTACCTCTTTCATTACTAGGCTTCATCTGGACTTTCAATATGTTCAATGTGATTTATCTAATGACAGATGGAGGTCCAAATCTATACTTTGGCGAGCCAGGACAAACAGATATTTTGATTACTTATGTTTACGATGTTGCATTTAGAGATGGCGCCTATGGAGTCGCAGCTGCTTGGTCAGTAATCATCTTCATGATGTTACTGACATTCTCTTGGAATTATATGAGGCAAACCAATGCTACGGAGGCGGCTGCATGAGTAATGAAACGTTGATGCGTGCTTGGTACACTCCTGCCGAGATTCTAACGTTACGTAAGTGGATTGTGGCGTCTGTAATTGTCAATATTTTATTGCTTACCATTGATGTTCTTAGGGATGATAATTATAATTTAATCCTGGGCGTTTTAGGGTGTATCGCTTTAGCAGCCTTACGAAATACTCTACCAGAGCGAGGTGATAGAATTAAGAGAGACATATCGATTTTAATTGGTACACTAGTAGTAGGAATTGGTATTTTCCGACTCATCTCACTCGAATTTAGTTTATTCAACACCTGGACGCAGGCATGGTTGATTATCCCAGGATTTGCATCGGTATGGTGGCTTTCTAGTAAACCGATTACGGTTTGGACTTCCAGAGAGTTATCTATTTCAGCAGTAGAATATGGGCTGAAAAGAAATTTCACACTTCTAAAATCACATCAAAAAATCGCATCACATACTATTTTACTTCACTTCGTAGTGATTACAATACTGCCCCTTGTCTGGATTTTTGATATTGCTATTTCTCCGGGAAATGCTCTTGGCGGCGAAATTGGAGATTCTTTTTCAGGCGAACATTTTAGAAAAATACTCGGAGGAGAATCTTTCTGGATATGGATGGGCAACTCATTGATTGTAAGTATCGGAACATGTTTACTCGGTTTAGTGATTGCAATACCTGCAGGTTATGCTTTTAGTAGGTATAAATTTACAGGCAGAGATGTCTCAATGTTCGCTTTCTTACTTGTACAAATGTTCCCTGGCATAATCATTCTAGTTCCATACTTCTTGGTTATGAAGACACTTGGTTTATTGAATTCCCACCTTGGTTTGATCCTTGCTTACTGCGTAACTGCTCTTCCTCTATGCGTATGGATGTTGAAAGGATTCTTCGATACAGTCCCAAGAGAACTAGAAGAGGCCGCTGTTTTAGATGGATGTAATCAATTCCAAGTCTTTACCAAAGTAGTCCTTCCACTTTCATTACCAGCAGTAGCAGTTACTGCGTTATTCAGTTTCCTTGCAGCTTGGAATGAATTCCTTTTGGCTCTTACCTTTAACACTTCAAACGACATGTATACACTCCCTGTTGGACTTGCATCTTTGATTTCTTCAACTGGACAAGCATGGGGAGATTTCGCAGCCGCAAGTTTACTCGTAAGCCTTCCAGTAGCATTACTATTCTTATTTTTCCAGAGGTTCCTCATCGAGGGATTATCTGCTGGGGGAGTAAAGGGGTGATTAGATGGTACAAGTTAACTACAGCGGCGTGACTAAGAAATATGATGATGGATTTGAGGCAGTAAAAGATCTCAATCTAGAGGTCAAGGATGGAGAATTCCTCGTCCTACTAGGTCCTTCAGGTTGCGGCAAATCTACAACGTTAAGGATGCTTGCAGGTCTGGAAGAAGTGACAGAAGGAGAAATTCAAATTGATGGCATGAAGGTAAACCACTTGCCTCCAGGAGCTAGAGGCCTTGGAATGGTATTCCAATCCTATGCTCTTTACCCACACATGACGATTGCCGATAACTTGTCATTCGGCCTAAGAATGGCCAAGGGCGATGCAAAGATTAGTGGTGATGAAATAAAGAAAAGAGTTCAGGAAGCCGCAGAAATGCTTGAACTTTCAGAACATTTGGAAAAGAAACCTAAGGAATTAAGCGGCGGTCAGAGACAAAGAGTTGCCCTTGGGCGTGCTCTTGTAAGGCGTCCGAAGGTATTGCTAATGGATGAACCACTATCGAATCTTGATGCCGAGCTACGCCATCAAATGCGTAAAGAAATCCGCCGCCTTCACGACGAACTTGGAACCACAACGATCTACGTGACTCACGACCAAATAGAGGCGATGACACTAGCCGATAGAGTAGCAATTCTCGATAAAGGAGTTTTACAACAACATTCACCTCCACTTGAAGCATACAATAATCCTGCAAATGATTTCGTGAAATCTTTCCTTTGTCAACACATAGACGATTTGGTTCAAACAGCAAATAGCCTTTTCAATTAGGCTGAAATAAAATAAATGAGGGATTATAATGCGATATTCGAGTGGACTGGTTTTCCTTCTTGTATCTGTTCTAATTTTTCCATTGATACAGGTAGACGCCAACCAGCCTTCTCAAAACCCACAAACAGGCGATACGGTTTTTTCATGGAGTGGCCAGGCTACAACAGTTCAAATCGAAGGAGAATGGAATTGGAGTGACACGATTTCACTTTCGGAAGATGACGGTATTTGGACTACTGAAATAGAACTTTCAGAAGGACTTTATTGCTATAAATTCATAGTCGATGGAGAGTATATTTTTGACCCATCAAACCCATATCGAGGATACTGTGGACAATATGAAAATTCAGTGGTTAGAGTAAAAGATTCATCTCGACCAATTTTTGAAACACTAATTACAAACGATACACTAACTGTCACCTTTGTACCAGGAATTGGGGGGGCAGGTCCAGAAAACACCCCTAATGACTTGAACGGGGCGATATGGAATCAAAATACCATGCAATGGACCCTAGACCTTTCATCATTTACCGAGGGCAAACACACCTTACATCTAGAGGTCAATGATACGGATTCCAACACAGCGTATGATGAAGTAGTCCCTTTTTGGATTGGCGAACAATCTGATTTCTCATGGGAGGATTCGCTGATTTATATGATTATGACTGACCGTTTTATCAACGGAAATATGAGTAATGATAATCCAACAAATAGCGCTGCATCCGGTGCTGATTGGATGGGAGGAGACTTTGAGGGAGTTACTGGAAAAATAGAATCCGGTTACTTTTCTGATTTAGGTGTCAATGTCTTGTGGCTAACACCGTTTAATACAAATGCTCCAGATACCGGATTGGCTGCTGATGGAGTTCATGATGTGGCAGCATATCACGGCTATTGGCCCATTGAAGCAAGACAAGTCGACCCGAGATTAGGGACTGCGGACCAATTGAAGACTATGGTTGACGCTGCACATGGAGCAGGAATTAGGGTAATTATGGACTATGTTGTCAATCACGTACACGAAGGCCACACATACTACCAAGATAATCCAGAATGGTTCAACCAAGGATGCATCTGCGGAACTTCAAATTGCGATTGGACCGAACACAGACTGGATTGTCAATTCACATCTTACATGCCAGATGTAAATTGGAAGCAGAGAAATGCTTCAGAACAATTCATTGAAGATGCACTATGGTGGTTAGAAGAATTCGACTTGGATGGCGCAAGAATAGATGCTGTGAAGCATGTAGATGATTTAGCGATAACAAATCTAGCAACTAGAGTCAAGCAACGTTTCGAGACGGTCGGTACCGAGTATTACCTCAAAGGAGAGACTGCTATGGGTTGGACTGGACATGATTTAGCCTCAAATCAAGAACAGTATGATACTATCAACCGGTATATGGGTGAGAACGGCCTCGATGGACAAGCAGATTTCGTATTATATCATGCAGTTGTAGACAATGTCTTCACTTCTGGAACTGAAAATTATCAACATTTAGATTATTGGACCAATAGAAGTCAAGACCAATATTCCCCCGGCTCAATAATGGTTCCTTATGTTGGAAGCCATGATGTTCCGCGTTTAGTCAGTAGAGCCGACACAGGCACAGGGGATACTTACAATCAATGGAGTGAAGATGGATTACCAGGGCAACCAGGAATAGATTCTCCTTACCAAGCAGCGCTTCAAGCCTATGGCTGGTTACTCACAACACCTGGGGCACCATTACTCTACTACGGTGATGAATATGGCGAATATGGTGGAGCGGACCCCGATAATAGGCACATGTACAGAAATATGACTTCTTGGAGCGATAGAGAATCATCACTATTTGAAAACATATCACAATTAGGCCAACTAAGGTTAAATTCTATTGCACTAAAACAAGGCGCATATTCAACAAGATATGCGAGTGCGGATTTACTAATCTATGATATGTCTCACTCATCTCAAAATATGTCAGTGATTTTGAACCGAGGGGCAGAGTCCGCTTACGCTGGATTTTCTTCGAGTGATTTGATTAAATTTGGAGAAGCTAGTTTTTCATCCGGACAAATAACAGTCCCGGCAAATTCAGTAACAGTAATCGAGTTAGATGTAATTACAGATACTCCAGTGATAATTTATGGATGCATGGACCAAGCGGCAACCAACTTCAATTCAGAAGCAACACAGGATGATGGTTCTTGTCAATACCCAGCCGAACCGGTACTTGGATGCATGGATCAACTCGCTCTGAATTTCGACTCAAATGCCACACAAGATGACAACTCATGCCAATATGAGCAAGTGATTGTAGACAACAACTCTCAAGATAATCAGTCTACTGATAATGGAAATCAAACCAACAATTCAACAAATCAAACTAATAATTCTAATGCCCAAACCATTCAATGTACAGGTTGTTGCGGTGAAGTTAGGATAATTGTTGATAATGGCGGGGGATGCCCCTCAGTACAGTGCGCTGAGTGCGATGAAGTAGATATTGAATCTAAATCATCAGTTTCAGAATTTCTCCGAAACGGGTTGGTAGTAGCGGTATTTTGTGGCATTGTAGTCTTGGCGATAATTTCACGTAAGAAGTAACTTCATTGCGTGAATTCATCGTAGAACCTTTTGTATTCAGCAATCATTCTAGCCCCAGTAAACCTAGCTGAAGTTGCAATACTTGAGCGCATAATATTGGCCCATGTGGTGCCACCTTCTTGCCATGCTGGAAGGACCTCATTCTCTAGAGTCTCATACACATAGTTTGCATCACGAGCATCATCTCTATCGTCTTCAGCGGCACCAAGACCCCATCCATTTATTCCATGTTGACAGCCTTCAGGCCACCAACCATCGAGTATCGAACAATTAGGAACTCCATTCATTGCTGCTTTCATCCCTGAAGTTCCTGATGCTTCAAGCGGTCTGATCGGATTATTTAGCCAAATATCAACGCCGCTTGTCATTGCCAAACCAGTTGCCATGTCATAGTTTTCAAGAAACACAACCGGTATTTCATCTATCAATTCTGAAGCACTACCGTAGATGTCTCGAATCAATTGCTTGCCACCTTCGTCGCGTGGGTGTGCTTTTCCAGAGAATACGAATTGAATGTTTCCAGAACCGAACGAACGTAATCTTTCCAAGTCACTGAATACTAGATTTGCTCTCTTATAGGTTGCAAAGCGACGAGCAAAACCTACCGTCAATCTTCCTTCTTCCAATTCAACCCCACTTGAGGCCTTGACAAGTTCTCTAAACACTTCCCGATTCTTTTTTCTTGCTAACATCAAGTCCTCATCAGATATTTTCCCAGCATATCCTAATTGTGTTGGATCACTTCTCCATCCAGGTAATTTTTCATCAAATAATTTTTTCATAATTGGAGATGTCCATGTTGTGTGGTGAACGCCATTGGTGATAGGATGAATATGATGCTCGGCAAACATACTTGATGCAACCCATGCATTTAGATTTGATACAGCGTTGACAGGCCCTGCAAGGGCTACTGCTAGGTGAGACATTGAACACCTTTCACCATTTTCCGAGTCACCCGCGATTCTTACTAATTCAGCAGAATCTTCGGGTAGTAAATCTCCTAACACTACTTTGACACTATCCCAATCGAACCTATCATGCCCTGCCGGAACAGGTGTGTGAGTAGTGAATAGAGTTCTTTTCTTTAATTCTTCACGTGTCCATCCGCGATTTAGCATCTCAAGCAAAGCAAAGGTACAATGCCCCTCGTTGAGGTGTAGTCCATCAATTTCCTTACCTAGTAAATTTATTAGACGAACGCCACCTACACCAAGCAAATATTCTTGACGAATTCTTACATTATCGTCGCCCCCGTAGAGCCTTGCACCAAGTCTACGATGCTCTTCTGAGTTGTTGTCATG
>ENA-ORDR01000015-ORDR01000015.1-marine-metagenome-genome-assembly--contig:-NODE-15-length-98752-cov-3.598683_pt1 | contig 98752 bp, 93 predicted proteins | sample MGYA00240993_ERZ508538 | MGnify/ENA primary metagenome ERZ508538 (study PRJEB26207, sample SAMN05421999) | marine metagenome | isolation source: Monterey Bay, California, USA | place: USA:Monterey Bay... | reverse complement strand
TTAAAGATACTACATTGAATTTATTATGATTCTTTAATAATCTCTTAATTTGAATTTAAATTAATAAATCTATAAATACTACCAAACATAATTTATTTATTTTTTTTACAAAAATAATAATTTATTAATCAAAGCGAATCGTTTGATTGTTTGTACTTTAAAAATATTTATGAAATTATGTTATCAAAAAAGGTAGTAATTACTCACTAATAAACTGAAAGTTAATTTAATTTAAGCTATTTTTTTGATTCTGGCTGATAGCCTCGATAGTTTTCTTGAAATTGTATTTTTCTTAAAAATACCTTTTGTAACTGATCTATGCATTTCAGGCTGAGCTAAAATTAATGCTTCTTGAGCTTTAGTCTTATCAGATTGTTCTATGGCAGCTTCTACTTTTTTAATAAAAGATCTAACTCGGTTTTTTCTAACCTTGTTAACAACTTCCATTCTTGAATTACGTCTTATTCTTTTTTTGGAAGAAACATGATTTGCCATTACTTTATCCTTATTTAATTTATGTTTTTTTAATTATTTAAAGCTTAAATGTCAAGTTTTTTAAATTTATAAATGTCGAAAATCTTAAATTTGACAATGTCTACAAATAAAGGTTGATCTGTTGCTAATTACTTCTTTAACAATAAAACTATTACAAGTCTTACATTTTTCATTTACTTTACCATAAACTTGGAGTTTTTGTTTAAAATACCCTAAACTTCCATCTGGTTGCATATGATCTCTAATGGTTGTTCCCCCTAAATCTATTGATTTTTTTAAGATTATTTTTGTAAATGTAATTATAGAATTCAAATCATTTTGACTTAATGAGTTTACTTTTCTAAGAGGATTTATTTTTGCTTTATATAAAATTTCACTTGCATATATATTTCCAATTCCAGCTATTATTTTCTGGTCTATTAAAGCATTTTTTATATTTATAACTCTTTTCTTAAAATTATTTTGTAAGTATTCTATTGTTAATTCTCTTCCCAGAGGTTCAACACCTATTTTAGATAATAAAAAATGTTCTCTTAGTTCTTTTTTCTTAAATAAATCAATATAACCAAACCTTCTAGAATCGTTGTAAGTAATTATAAAATGTTTATTATTATTCTCAACTATCAGCCTCATATGGTCATGCTTTTGAACAATATCTTTTTTTTTAATTCTAATTTGACCACTCATCCCCAAATGAATTAAAAAAATTTTATCAGTATTTGTAGGGATTAAAATATACTTTCCTCTTCTATATGGATCTATGAAAATATTATTTTTTAAAGTAACTTCTAAATTATCTTTAACCTGCCACCTTAAATCTTTTCTATAAAATTCAATTTTTTTTATTCTGGAGTTTTTTATTACTTTTGACAAAGCTCTGCATACTGTCTCAACCTCAGGTAATTCTGGCATTTAGTATTCCTTTTAAAACTATCTTTAACCATGTTTTATAAGTATATTGAATTAATTATAATATAGGATTTCAGATTATTATGTTAGTTAAAGATAATAAAAATATAGATTTTGGTTATAAAATTGTAAAAAAGAAAGATAAACAAAATCTAGTTAACAGTGTTTTTAATTCTGTTGCTGACAAATACGACTTAATGAATGATATAACAAGCTTTGGAATTCATAGAGAATGGAAAAACAATCTAATTAATTGGATGGCTCCCCAAAAAAATCAAAAATTAGCAGATATTGCTGGAGGAACAGGTGATATAGCGCGTAAATTCTTAAATAATGGCGGTCATTCTGCTTATGTTATTGACATAAATGAAGAAATGATAAAGTCAGGTAAAGTTAATAAAAAAAATTTAAAAGATATTAAATGGCTTGTTGCTAGTGCCGAAGATATTCCGATCGATGACAATACATTTGAAAGAGCCACAATGGGATTTGGCCTAAGGAATGTAACTAACAGAGCTCAAGCATTAAAAGAGGTCTATAGAATTCTTAAACCTGGCGGACGCTTTATTTGTCTTGAGTTTAGCCATGTTGAAAATGAATTGATTGAAGAAATATACAATTTTTGGTCATTTAAGTGCATGCCTTATATTGGTGAGAAAGTTGCGGGAGACAGAAGCGCATATACTTATTTAGTTGAGTCTATTAGACAATTTCCAACTCAACCAGAGCTTTCTGAAATGTTTTCTGAAGCTGGTTTTTCCAGAGTAAAGTATAGAAACTTATCTAATGGTATCGTTTCACTTCATTCAGGTTGGAAGTTATAATGTTGATTAAACAAAGATTACAGTGTCCTATATGGAAAACACCTTATTTTTTTATTTTGAGTTTCCATGTTTTTATAAAAATAGCTAGGACAGGTATTTTTAAAAAATTTTCAGATACCTTAATTTTTTCTAAAAAAATAAATTTAGTATTCAAATTTATTAACTATATTTTTTGCAGGCGTGACAAAGTAAATATAGGTTATAATTTGCTCAATTGTTTGATAAGCCTTGGACCTGGTTATATTAAATTTGGACAAGCCTTATCTACAAGACCTGATCTTTTGGGTCAAAAGACTTGTGAGTACTTACAAAAATTACAAGATGATATAAAACCATTTCCTGGCTCAGTTGCAAAAAAAATTTTTGAGCACGAAATTGAATGGCCAATTGAAAAGATTTTTAGGAATTTTAATGAAATTCCAATTGCAACAGCATCAGTTGCCCAAGTTCATTTAGGTACACTTGAGAATGGCAATAAAGTTGCTGTAAAACTACTCAAACCTAATATTGAAAAATTATTGTTTAAGGACTTTATGTTTTTTTATTGGATTTCAAGATGCTTCGAATTCCTTATACCTAAAGTTAAAAGATTAAAGCTATCAAAAAATGTTGAAGTTCTCTCAGAAATATCTCTGAATGAACTTGATCTAACTATGGAAGCCTCAGCAGCCGATGAGCTTGCTGAAAACTTTAAAGATCATTCTAAATATAGGGTTCCTAAGATCTATTGGGAATTAACTACTAAAAAAGTTCTTGTTCTTGAATATATTGAAGGAATAAAGATTAACGATTTATCTAAACTTGAAAGAGATAATCATAATATAAATAAAATAACTGAGATCGGGACTGAAGTTTTCTTTTTACAAGTATTTCGAGACGGTTTTTTTCACGGCGACATGCATCCAGGTAACATATTTATTGATAAAAAAGGAATGCTTGTGCCTATTGATTTTGGAATAATGGGAAGACTAAGTAATAAAGACCGTCAATTCTTAGCACAGTTGTTAACATATTTATTAAATAAAAATTATAAAAAAGTTGTAGAGATTCATTCAGAAGCAAATATGCTAGGTAAAGATGTATCCCATGACCACCTTGCTCAAGCTATAAGAGCAATTTCAACACCAATATTAAACAAACCTATAGGACAAATTTCCTTAGCCAAATTATTAGGCCAAATACTTGGTTTATCAAAAGAGTTTAATATTGAAGTTCAACCCCAATTTACTTTATTGCAAAAGACAATGCTAATGGCAGAAGGAACAACAAGACAAATTAATCCTAATATAAATATGTGGGAATTGTCTGGTCCATTAATAGATAAATGGATTAGTGAATCTCATGACCCTTTTAAAACCCTAGAAGACTGGATTCACAAAAATAAAATATTATTATTGAAAATTCCTGAAATAATGCATAAAATTGATAAATTAATTACTGATAAAGTGAAATAATTCATTTTTTTTCAATTATTTCACTAAATTAAGGCTCTTTCATGGAAAATAAAGTGCATAAAGTTTCAGATTTAATTAATTTGCTCGGAGGCACTGGGGTGGTTGCAAAACGTTTAAATATTAAGCCATCTGCAATATCAAATTGGAAAAAATTAAATAAAATACCAAACAATAAAAAGAATGACCTAAAAATGTTAGGCTTAGACTTGAATGTTAGAACAGGTCAATATTTAACTTCTAAAAATTTAAGTAATTCAGACGGTAACGTACTTTTAATTATTTCTGGAGGCATTGCTTGTTATAAATCTCTTGAACTTATAAGGCTTTTAAAAAAAACCAATATTGAGCTTGATGTAGTAATAACAAAATCAGCTCAACAATTTATTACGCCGTTACTTATTACAAGCCTAAATGAAAAAAAATGTTACACAGATTTATTTTCTATTGAAGATGAAACTCAAATGAATCATATAGCACTTGCAAGAAAGCCTGATATAATATTAGTTGCTCCTGCAACTGCTAACATAATAGCAAAAATTGCTAACGGAATAGCGGATGATCTTGCAAGCACAACTTTACTTGCTTCTTATTCCAAAATAATTATGGCTCCTTCAATGAATCCTGTAATGTGGAATAATTTAGCCACAAGAGAAAATTGTCAAAAACTTTTAAATAGAGGTGTTTCATTTATTGAACCCGAGAGCGGTGATATGGCATGTGGTGAAAACGGGAATGGCAGACTTCCAGAACCTCAAACTATTTTTAATGAATTACTATCTGAATTAAGTCTAAAAAAAAGTACTAAAAATATTAAATTAAAAGGTACTTCAGTAATAGTTACAGCTGGCCCAACTATCGAAGAAATTGATCCAGTTAGATTTGTTAGTAATAGATCATCTGGTAAACAAGGTTTTGCCATTGCCTCAGAATTGTCTAATCGCGGTGCTAATGTTACGTTAATAACAGGACCAGTAGATATTCCATTACCATTAAATTTGAAAATCATTCAAATTACTACTGCTCAAGAAATGTTTGAAAAAACAATGTCACAACTACCTTCGGATGTTGTTATATGTGCGGCTGCCGTTGCTGATTGGAAACTAATTCCAGAAACACAAAAAAATCAAAAGTTTAATCTAAATACTAAAATAAAAAAAACTAATGAACCACTAACATTCAAAACAATTAAAAATCCTGATATTATTTCAGAAATAGCCAAGTTTAAAACTAAACCAAAACTCATAATTGGTTTTTCTGCAGAAACGGAGAATATTGTTGAAAACGCAAGAGATAAATTAACAACCAAAAATATTGATTTAATTATAGCTAATGATGTAAGTAATAATAAAGTTTTTGGAAAAGACACTAATAAAGTTTATGTAATCGACAAAAAAAATTGTGAAGAATGGCCTGAACAAAACAAAATATCCGTAGCATTCAAAATAGCTGACAGGATTTGTGATATTTTGTTACGTAAATAGCAAAGAATTCGAGATAACCGAGGCTAATATGCTTAATGATGATGATCTAAATAGATACGCAAGACAAGTAATTATTCCAAATTTTGATGAAAATGGTCAAGAAAGGCTTCTAAATACAAAATGTCTGATAGTTGGTGCCGGTGGACTTGGATGTCCAGTTGGGCTCTATGCTTCTGCTGCTGGTTTTGGATACATAGAGATTTGGGACGATGATATTATTGAAATAACAAATCTAAATAGACAAATTGCTCACAAAACTAACAATATAGGTTTTAATAAAGCGGAAAATCTGGCCAAGGAATGTATAAAAATAAACCCAAATATCACTGTTAGATTTCAATCTAGTAACTTTGATATATCAAAAGATATTAATATTTTTGATATAATTTTTGATTGTTCAGATAATCAAGAAACAAAGTATGCTCTTAACTATTTATCACATAAACATAGAAAAATTTTAATTTCGGGTTCAGCTGTACAAATGGAAGGACAATTATCAGTATTTAAGAGTGGCTTAAACAATACGTTGCCCTGTTATGAATGTATTTTTCCAAAAACCACAGAAAAAGCTCCGATTACAAACTGTAGAGAAGCTGGCATAATCGGATCCATAACTGCTTTTATTGCCAGCATGCAAGTAAGTGAGGCTATAAAAGAAATTGCTCTTTTAAATTACCCTTCAATTGCTGGATATTTAATTTTATATGATGGATTTTCTCAAAGCCTAGACAAAATTAAAATTACTAAAAAAAATAATTGTCTTATATGCTCAAATTAACTATTTCACAAAACGTTGATACGACATTATTTCCTATGAAATTAATTTTCTTAACATTATTATTTGTAGTCCTTTTTTCTCGAACAGGTCTTCCTGAAAGCTATATACCTAAAGACAAAATAAATGGGAGTGGCTTAAAGATACCTAGAGTTGTATCTTTAAAAAATTCTTTAACTTATATGAGATCAGGACCTGGAAGAAAATATCCTGTTATTTTTGAAATAAGACAAAAAGGATATCCCTTAAAAATTACTGCTGAATTTAATAATTGGAGGAAAGTTATCACTTCTGACAAATTAACTGGCTGGATACATACCCAACTTCTTTCATCTTTTAGAACGGGTATAATTTTAGACACTATTTTATTAAAAAAAACGCCCTCAGACAAGAGTAAAGCAAAAGCAAAACTGCTACCTAAGCTAATAGTAAATATTATAAGATGTGATCTAAAATGGTGTAAAATAGAAATTGTTAAAGAAAAAACTCACTCAGGATGGATCAAAAAAAAATCTGTTTGGGGAGCTTTACTAAAATAATTTAGAAAATAAGTTTTATTTATCATAAATAAGTCATAATGTATGGGTAATTTATAAAAAAATTTTTAGGATTTATATTTTGTCTTTATTTAAAAATTCATTTAACTATGAAGAGTTAATTGACTGTGCTAAGGGTAGACTAGCAGGGTTAAATTTTCCAAAATTGCCACTCCCCCCAATGTTAATGTTCGACGAAATCACAAGCATAACTGAAACTGGCGGCGCTTATAATAAAGGATCAGCTCACGCACTCTTTAATATCACTCCTGACAAATGGTTTTTTGAATGTCATTTTGAAAATGATCCTGTAATGCCTGGTTGCTTAGGTATGGATGCATTATGGCAACTTCTCGGGTTTTCTTTAGGTAATATGGGTGGAAGAGGAAAAGGAAGAGCAATCTCTGTAGGAGAGGTCAAATTTTCTGGGCAAATTTTACCAAGTGCAAAAAAAATTGAGTACTTACTCGATTTCAAACGAATTATTATGAGGAAACTAATATTAGGTATTGCAGATGGTAGAGTTATTTGTGATGACAAAACTGTTTTTGAGGCATCTGATATTAGGGTCGGACTATTTCAAGATTAAATTAAAACATAAAAGTAGGATTTAATATCATGAATACAAAAAGAGTAGTTATCACTGGAATGGGTATTGTTAGCTCTATCGGCAACAATATAGATGAAGTTAAAGATTCTTTAATTAATCAGAAATCAGGTATCGTCCATGCTCCTACTTACAAAGAAATGGGATTCAGAAGTCAGATTCACGGAGAAGTAAAGCTTAACTTAGAAGATCATGTAGACAAAAAACAACTAAGATTTATGGGTGCTGGTGCAGCTTACTCCGTTCTTGCAATGGAACAAGCTATTAAAGATGCTGGTCTGTCTCCTGAAGAAGTGTCTAACCCTAAAACAGGACTTATAGCTGGGTCAGGCGGACCAAGTACTGTTAACCTACTTCAATCATTTGATATAGCCAGAGAAAAAGGTCCCAAAAGAGTTGGTCCTTTTATGGTCCCAAGATGCATGAGTTCATCAGTATCAGCATGTATTGCCACGTTTTTCAAAATTAAAGGTGTTAACTTTTCAATTACCTCTGCGTGTTCTACATCAGCACACTGTATTGGAATAGGTGCAGACCAAATTAAATATGGAAATCAAAATATTGTTTTTGCAGGTGGTGGAGAAGAGTTAGATTGGACTTTATCTGTTCTATTTGACGCAATGGGTGCAATGTCTAGTAAATATAATGATACACCTGAGTTAGCTTCAAGACCTTATGATATCAACAGAGATGGCTTTGTTATCGCTGGTGGTGGAGGCATGCTAGTTTTAGAAGAGCTTGAACATGCAAAGGCACGAGGAGCTAAAATCTATGGAGAAATTGCTGGTCATTGTGCAAACTCTGATGGACATGATATGGTTGCACCTAGTGGAGAAGGTGCAATAAGATGCATGAAAGAGGCACTATTGAATACTAATCAAAAAGTAGATTATATTAATGCCCACGGAACAAGCACGCCAGTTGGTGATATGCAAGAGTTGCATGCTGTAAAAGAAGTTTTTAAAGAATATCAAAACCTACCTAAGTTAACCAGCACGAAATCACTAACTGGGCACTCATTGGGAGCCACTGGAGTTCAAGAAGCAATATATACACTAATAATGATGAATAATAATTTTATTTCTGGTTCCTCAAACATTCAAAACGATGACCCTGATATAGGTTCAATTGAAATACCAAGAAAAACTATTCAAAATATAGATATTAACTTAGCACTTTCAAATTCTTTTGGGTTTGGGGGAACAAACGCATGCCTTGCTTTATCAAAGTTTAATTAGAGAGAAATAAAAATGTCAATAATGAAGGGTAAAAAAGGAATAGTGATGGGTGTAGCAAACGAACGCTCCATTGCTTGGGGTATAGCAAACATATTAGCTCAACAAGGTGCTGAAATAGCATTCACTTATCAAAATGAAGGGTTTAAAAAAAGACTGGTTCCGTTAATGGACTCTATAAAGTCTAATATGTGTTTTGAATGCGACGTTTCTGGAGATAAAAATGATGAAAATTCAATAGAACATTTATTCAAAAAAATTTCAAAAACCTGGAATAATATAGATTTTGTAGTACATGCTTTAGCTTACTCAGATAAAGAAGAATTAAAAGGAAAATATGTTAATTGTAGTAGAGAAAATTTTTTAAACTCACTTGATATTTCAGCTTTTAGTTTCACGAGAACAGCAAAATCAGCTTTTCCTCTTATGGCAAAAGATGGTGGAAGTTTATTAACACTTTCTTATCTAGGTGCAGAAAGAACAACACCAAATTATAATGTAATGGGCGTGGCAAAATCAGCTCTAGAAGCATCTATAAAATATTTAGCAATGGATTTAGGCAAAAGTAATATCAGAGTTAACGCAATATCCGCAGGTCCAGTAAAAACTCTTGCTGGCGCAGCTATATCGGGAGCAAGACACGTTTACAGGTATTCAGAAAATGTTGCTCCACTTAATTTTAACCCTGAATTAGAGGAAATTGGAAATTCGTCTTTGTACTTATTGTCAGAATTATCTTCAGGTGTCACTGGAAACATTCATCACGTCGATGGCGGCTTACATAGTGTTGCAATTCCAAAGTCAGAAGACTTAGAATAATAATAAGACTTATTTGTTTTTCCAGTTAGGCTTTCTTTTCTCAGAAAAAGCTTCCATTCCCTCCACATGGTCCTCAAGTGCAAAAGTGGAATAAAATAAAGATCTTTCTGAACGAACACCTTCCTCTAAGGTTGTCTCATAAGCAACATTAACCGCTTGTTTAGCTAATTTAGCTAAGGGCTTTGATTGGCTAGCAATTTTTATTGCTATTTCTTTAAGAGCAATTTCATATTCATTATCTTTAAACACCTTTGCTACTAAACCACAATTTTCAGCATCATTTGCTGAAATCATGTCACCAGTAAGAACTGCTAACATAGCTTTTGATTTTCCAATTGATCTAGTTAATCTTTGTGTTCCACCTGCGCCAGGTATAGCGCCAATATTTATTTCAGGTTGTCCAAATTTTGCATTCTCTGAAGCTATTATAATGTCACACATCATAGCTAACTCACAACCACCGCCGAGTGCATATCCTTTAACACCAGCAATTATTGGTGTTTGAATCTTTGGGATATCAAGCCAGCCATTCTCAATATACCTTGATTCTGAAACAGAAGAGTAATTAAGTTTCACCATTTCTTTTAGATCTGCTCCTGCTGCGAAAGCTTTATCTGATCCAGTTAAAACTATGCATCCTATACTTGTATCTCTATCAAATTTTTCAGCAGCTTCTTTTATTGCTAAAATAAAACCAGCAGACAAAGGGTTAAGTTTGTTTTCATGATTTAATTGAACCCATCCTACCCCATTTTCAGACCAAGATTTTACCCATTCAGTTTTAACGACTACATTATTCATAAAAATCCTATTAAACTATTTTTTAACTAATCTTCTTTTTTTTCTTCTATGTTTTCACCGGTCTCTTGGTTAACACGTTTCATAGACAACTTTACTTTACCTCTATCATCAAAACCGATAACTTTTACCTTAACACTATCACCTTCTTTACATATGTCAGTTGTTTTTTCTGTTCTAGCATTTTGTAATTCAGAAATATGGACTAACCCATCTTTAGTACCAAGAAAATTTACGAAAGCACCAAAATCTACAGTTTTTACTACTTTACCATTATATATTACACCTAACTCAGCTTCAGCAACAATATCATTTATTTTCTTCTGCGCTGCTAGTGAAGACTCTGTATCAGATGCAGCTATTTTAATGGTACCGTCATCTTCTATATCTACTTTAGCTCCAGTTGATTCACATATCTCTCTAATCATTTTTCCACCAGGTCCAATAACATCACGAATTTTCTCTAATTTTATTTTCATTGTTGTTATCTTTGGAGCAGTGTCGGCTAAAGTTTCTCTAGATGAACCTATAGCTTTTGCCATTTCATTTAAAATATGAATTCTACCATCTTTAGCTTGATCTAATGCTATTTTCATAATTTCTTTAGTTATTGATGTGATTTTAATATCCATTTGAAGACTTGTTATTCCATCTTCAGTACCTGCAACTTTAAAATCCATATCACCTAAATGATCTTCATCACCTAATATATCAGATAGAACAGAAAAATCCTTTTTCTCTTTTATCAATCCCATAGCTATTCCTGCCACTGGCTTTTTTATAGGAACACCTGCATCCATCAAAGCTAATGAAGTGCCACAGACACTAGCCATAGAAGAAGAACCATTAGATTCTGTGACTTCTGAAACAACTCTTACCGTATAAGGAAAATCTTCGCCAGAAGGTAACAAAGGATTAACCGCTCTCCACGCCAGTTTTCCATGACCAACTTCTCTTCTTCCTGGAGAACCAACCCTTCCAGCTTCACCAACAGAATAAGGAGGAAAATTATAATGTAACATAAATTTGGATCGGTATTCACCTTCCAAAGCATCAATTATCTGCTCATCTTGACCTGTTCCTAAAGTCGCTACGACTAATGTTTGAGTTTCACCTCTAGTAAAAAGAGAAGAACCATGTGATCTAGGTAAAGTACCTACTTCTGCAACAATTGGTCTTACAGTTTTTGTGTCTCTTCCATCAATTCTTTTTTTAGTTTTTAAAATATTTCCTCTTACAATTTCAGCTTCAGCCTCTTTTGTTAATGAAGAAGCTAATGATGTATTTGGGTTATCACCAAATTCTACTAAAATTTCACCTCTGATTTCAGATAGCATTTTTGAACGCTTTGACTTATCCATCTCTTTATAAGCTTTTTCAAACTTTTTCTTAAATGGTTTAATAATTTTTAAATAATCGTCTTTTTCATTAGGTTCTGCCGGTAATGGACGAGGCTCCTTTGCAGCAACTTCAGCCAAGTCAATAATTGCTTTTATAACATCTTCCATTTCTTTATGACCAAAATCTACTGCTCCTAACATGATTTCTTCTGACAACTCTGATGCCTCAGATTCAACCATTAAAACGCCTTCGTTAGTACCTGCAACAACCAAGTCTAGATTTGCACTTTGCATTTGCTCAACAGTGGGATTTAAAATATAATTGTTTCCATCCCAACCAATCCTACAAGCTCCTATTGGTCCCATAAAAGGTAAGCCTGATATTGTTAAAGCAGCCGATGCTCCTATTAAAGCGACAATATCAGGATCATTTTCCATGTCATGAGCTAATACAGTTACAATAACTTGAGTTTCGTTTTTATAGTTTTTATGAAATAGTGGTCTAATTGGTCTATCTATTAATCTTGAAACTAATGTTTCTTTTTCTGACGGTCTTCCTTCTCTTTTAAAAAAACCTCCAGGGATCCTTCCAGCAGCAAATGTTTTTTCTTGGTAGTTTACAGTTAAGGGGAAAAAATCTATTCCGGGTTTTGCTGATGAAGCACCAACTGCTGTGCATAAAACTGTAGTTCCACCGTAAGAAACCATCACAGCTCCATCTGCTTGTCTAGCAACTTTTCCTGTTTCAAACGTTAAGGTTCTACCACCCCAAATAATTTCTTTTCTATAAACTTCAAACATAATACTTTCCTCTAACTGCTAAAACCTTGATGCCAATTACTTCAGCTATAATAAACTAATTGTATTTAACGAATTTATCTTCGTAAACCTAGCTTTTTAATTAAATCTGAATAACGATTTTCATTTTTATTTTTTATGTATTTCAATAAATTTCTTCTTTGACCAACCATACTAAGCAGTCCACGACGAGATCCAAAATCTTTTTTATGTGTTTTTAAATGCTCTGTGAGGTTTTTTATTCTTTCAGTCAAAATTGCAACTTGCACGTCTGCGGAACCTGAGTCGGTTTCATTGCTACCAAAGTCTTTAATAATTTCAATTGTTTTGTCTTTTTCAATCGACATCGTAACTTCCTTTCTATTAAAAATTTATTACACGAGCAGGCTTAACTTTTCCATCTTCAATTTTTATAAGAGCTATTAACTTTTTGTTACAAATAGCACAAACTTTTTCAAATGCATTATAATTAGGATACTTTAGTTCAAAATTTTTTATAAATTGCAATGATTCAAAATTGATTTTTTGACCTTGTTTAACTTGCCTCGCTTCTTTTTCGTTTAAAACTAATGCCGGGATGTCGTCTAGCACAGTTTCGATTGGTGATAATTTATTTAAAACCGACCGACTATGTATTATTTCTTTAGAAAAATCTATAAAAATCGTATCTTTTTCATCAAAAGGACCAACTGACAACCTTCTTAGACTCACTATATGTCCTTTTGTATTAAGTTTTTCTGCTATATCTCTAGCTAATGATCTAACATATGTACCTTTACCACATGTAACTTCAAATTCCGCTGAATTAACATCAATAATTTTTTTTAAAGTCAAATTGTAAACTTTTATTTTTCTCAGTTTATGTTCTATTTCAATTTTTTGTCGGGCCAATTTATAAGAACGTTGTCCATTAATTTTAATTGCAGAATAGAGTGGTGGTTTTTGAAAAACATTACCAATAAAACAATTAAGAATGCTTGTTATCTCTTTATGTGTAGGCCTAGCTTTTGATATCTCTAAAACCTTACCTTCTGAATCATCTGTTTCTGTTGACTCACCCCACTTGATTATGAAAGCATATTTTTTCTCTTTGCTTTGAACAAGCGATATAACTTTTGTTGCTTCTCCAATAGCAATTGGTAAAATACCAGTAGCTAAAGGGTCAAGTGTCCCACCGTGACCAACCTTTTTAAGGTTTAATATTTTAGAAATTTTAGTTACAACTTGCCTAGATGTAATACCAGTTTGTTTGTCAACTATGATCCAACCATTAATATTTTTTTTAATAATAGCCCTCACATATATAATATTTAAAATTAATTTTTAATTTTGTGTAAAATTTGATCTATATGTTTGGCATATTCAAAAGAATTATCAATTATAAAATTAATTTTTGGAATTTGTCTTAAGGTAATGCCACTTGAAATTAATTTTTTAATATGACTTTTCACTTTATTTAGGCTGTCAATCACTTCAAGTTTTTGTTTCCCACCTAAAGGCATTACATACACCTTTGCATTTTTTAAATCAGAACTGACATCGACTTCAGTTATTGTAATATTATTAGCCTCTAGTATTTGGTCATAAAATGTTTCACGGTGCAATGCATTAGATATTAAATGTCTCAATTCTTCACCAACCTTTAACTGCCTTTGAGACTTTATTGTATTGTCTTTTTTTTTCTTGCTAGGTTTATAATCAAAATTATTTTTCATAATATAATTAACCAGCTTTCTTATCAACCGAATCTAAACTTCTTGCTACCTCTTTTACTTCAAAACATTCCAGGACGTCACCTTCTTGAATGTCATTATAATTTTCAAACCCCATTCCACATTCGCTGCCTTCACGAACCTCTTTTACTTCGTCCTTAAATCTCCTTAATGTTTTAAGCATTCCTTGATGAATTACTGTGTTATCTCTTAAAAGTCTAAAACTACATCCTCTTTTCACTATGCCTTCAGTAACGAAACAACCAGCAATTTTACCTATTTTGGACACTGAAAAAACTTTTTTAATTTCACTGTAGCCTATGAAAGTTTCTTGCATGTCAGGATCTAACATACCTGTAAGTGCTAATTTTGTATCTTCAATTAATTCATAAATGATTGAATGGTATCTTATCTCTACGTTATCTCTTCTTGCTAAATCTCTAGCCTGTGGGACTGCCCTAACATTAAACGCAAATACCAAGGCAGAAGATGCAGCAGCTAATGATATATCTGATTCACTAATTGCTCCAACTGCTCCAGATAACACTCTAACCTTAACTAATGAATTTCCTAATTTATCTAAAGCAACTTTTATAGCTTCCAGAGATCCATGAACATCTGACTTTATAATAACTGGTAATTCTGAAGACTCCCCTGCTTGAATGTTTGCTAACATTTGTTCTACAGATCCTCTTGCGGTTAATGTAGCTTCTTTTTCTTTAGATTTTCTTGATCGATACTCAGCAATTTCTCGTGCTCTAGACTCAGTCTCTACAACATGAGCTAAATCACCAGCATTTGGTGTTCCAGACAAGCCTAAAACTTCTACAGGAGTTGAAGGACCCGCTTTATGAACCCTTTTTCCACTATCATCTAATAAAGCCCTAACCTTTCCTGATTCACTGCCAACTACTATTATGTCGCCAACATTAAGTGTACCAGACTTTACCAACATTGTAATAACTGATCCTTTACCCTTTTCCACTTTTGATTCTATAACAACGCCATTAGCATTAATAGTAGCGTCACTTTTTAATTCCATTAATTCTGCTTGCAATTCTAGGGCATCTATTAAATTATCCAGACCCAATTTAGTTTTAGCAGAAACATCAATACACTGAATATCACCACCCATTTCCTCTGGGATCAATTCGTGTTGAAGTAATTCTGTTCTTACTTTTTGAGGATTGGCTTCAGGTTTGTCACACTTATTTACCGCAACAATTATAGGACACGATGCAGCTTTGGCATGTTTAATTGCTTCTACAGTTTGTGGTTTTATTCCATCATCTGCAGCAACAACTAAAATAACAATATCAGTAACATTAGCGCCTCTTGCTCTCATTTCAGTAAACGCTTCATGTCCGGGAGTATCAATAAAAGAGATTTTTGAATTTGATTTACTTGTTATTTGATAAGCACCTATATGTTGGGTTATTCCACCAGCTTCTCCATCAGCTACCTTAGTTTGTCTTAAAGCATCCAATAAAGATGTTTTTCCATGATCAACATGACCCATTATTGTAACTATAGGAGGCCGAGAGGTTAAATTTTCTGGATTATCTTCTTGAATAGTTAAATCTAATTCAACATCTGATTCCGACACTCTTTTTGGTTTGTGTCCAAATTCTGTTGTAATTAATTCCGCTGTCTCTCCATCAATTACTTCAGTTGCTGTAGCCATAATTCCGTTTTTCATTAATTCTCTAACAATGTCCGCTGTTCTTTCAGTCATTCTATTTGCTAGTTCAGAAACAGTTATCGTATCAGGTATTATAACCTCTCTAAATTGTTTTATAGCTGGCGTTTGATCTGCTTGCATTCTTGCTTTTTCACGCCTTCTTTTAATTGATGCAAGAGATCTAACTCTTACGTTTTCAGAGTCTAATGCTCGAGCAATAGTAATTTTACCTTGTCTTTTCTCGTTACCTCCTCTATTCCATATAGTCTTTTTAACATTTTCTTTGTAAGATTCTCTATCTTGAGTTTTATTTGCTGTCCATACCTTAGTGTTACCTGGAACTGTTTCGTCGTCTGCTAATTTTTGTCTATCTCTTTCAGCCTGTAAAGCGGCTTCTTCAGCTTTTTTAACTTCTATTTGGGCTTGCTTTTGTTCATCCTCAATTTTTTTTATTTCTAAAATTTCATTTGTCTCTGCTTTTCTTCTTGCTAATACTTTATCTTTAGGAGCTAAACTAGATGCTGCTTTAGCTGCTTCTTGAGCATTAGCAGCGATACGAGCTTCTTCAATTTTAGTTTTTTCAATTTTTTCTATAGCTATAGTTTCAGCTTCAGCTGCAGTTTTTGCAAGACCTTCTTGTAACATTTTACTTCTAGAATGAATTTCTTTAGCGCTTAAACCAGATCTTGTTTCTGAATTAGATATTTGGGTAGATATATCATTTAAAGATGTTCTATTAACTGGTCTTTTTGTTCTTTTGACTTCAACTTGAACAGTGCTTCTTCCTGATCTGGCGTTGGTTGTAACACTGCTAGGCAGTTTAGAAGATGAGATAGGATTTTTTAAAGTTAATTTACCTCCTGAAGAAAGGCTTAATTTTTTTCTTTCGCCACTTGATTTGTCTTCCATAGTATTAATCCCTTAACTCATTCAGTTGGTAAATTATTTTTCTGAATCTATTTCTGAAAACCAATGTTCTCGTGCTTTCATAATTATTGAACCAGCATCATCTTCGTTTGCAAAAACGTCCTTACCTAAAATATTAAACAACTCTTCACTATCTAATTCTGCTAAGTCATCTAATGTTATAATTCCATTTTCAGCTAAAGTTAAAATACTTTGTTTAGTTAGGTCAGCAAAATCATATAAATCTTTTTTTACTTTTAATTTCTTTATTGATTTTTCAACTCGCTCATTATCAAGTTTGACAAAGTTTTTTGCTCTATTGCTAAGCTCTGAAGCTAAATCCTCATCAAAGCCTTCTATATTGGTTAATTCATCTAATGATGCATCAGCTATATCAGGTATTGTAACAAAACCTTCACTGACCATGAGGTGAGCAATAACGTCATCAATATCAAGAGCATCAATAAAAATTTTTGTTCTTTCAGTAAATTCAACTTGTCTTTTTTCTGATTCTTCTGCTTCTGTAAGTATGTCTACGTACCAACCGGTTAATTGTGAAGCTAATCTTACATTCTGACCTCTTCTGCCAATAGCTAATGAAAGTTGATCATCAGGCACAACAACTTCCATTCTACCTGCATCTTCGTCCATAACAACTTTTGAAGGAACAGCTGGAGCTAGAGCATTAATAACTAAAGTCACAGGGTCGTCAGACCAAGGAATTATTTCAATTTTTTCACCTTGCAACTCACTGACAACCGCTTGAACTCTAGAACCTCTCATACCAACGCACGCACCAACGGGATCAATACTTGGATCATTTGATAATACAGATATTTTTGCCCTACTACCTGGTTCTCTTGCAACACTTTTAACGACTATAATGCCATCATATATCTCAGGAACTTCTTGTGTGAATAAAGCTGCCAAAAAATCATTAGAAGATCTTGATAAAAATATTTGAGCCCCCCTAGTTTCTTGGGTAACATCCACTATAAAAGATCTTAATCTATCTCCAGGCCTTAGTTGCTCTCTTGGAATCATTTGATCCCGTTTTATTATTGCTTCACCCCTACCTAGGTCAATTGTTACTGAGTGGTTTTCAACTCGTTTGATGGTTCCAACTACTATTTCACCTATTCGATCTTTATATTCATGAAATTGTCTTTCGCGTTCAGCTTCTCTAACTTTTTGGGAAATAACTTGTTTAGCTGTTTGTGCAGCAATTCGACCAAAATCTATTGGAGGAAGGGCTTCTTTGTAAAAATCTCCAATTTGAAGTGTTAGTTTTCTCCTTTGTGCTTCACCAAAAGTCATTTGTGTTAATTGATTTTCAATAGTTTCAACTACTTCTGTAAATTGAGCAATATTTATGGAACCGTTTTTTCTATCTATATTTGCCCTAATATCTCTTTCCAAGCCATATTTAGACCTTGCTGCTTTTTGAATAGCTTCTTCCATTGCCAAAATAACTTCTTCTTTATCAATAGATCTTTCTCTAGACACTGCTTCAGCAACTTGAATAAGTTCTAATCTAGGTATGGATTTTAATTCCATTTTATTTCCTTATATAATTATTTATAATTTAGTTAATTTGCTTGTTCTCAATAGCCCAATTAATATCAACATTCGCTTTGTCAATTTCTGAGAAATCAATATTCATTTCAAAGTCGTCGGTTTTTAGAATTATTAAATTTTTTTCGTCAACACCCCTTAAGAAACCAATATGACTTTTTTTACTCATGAAAGGTTCTTTCAATATTATTTTAACTTTATTTCCTTTAAGCCACTTGTAATCATCTAATATTGTTAAAGGCCTATCTAAGCCTCCTGATGAAACCTCTAATATGTAACTCGAACTTATTGGGTCATCAACTTCTAAATACGAGGATATTTGCTTACTCAAAAAAGTACAATCCTTAATATCCATTTCCCTATCTTTAATTCTCTCGGCCATAATCTGCAATGTTTTTTTCCCATTTGCGTTAATCAATTTAACACGAATGAGGTGATAGCCCAAAATTTTCAATCTTGTAAATAATAAGTCCCTAATATTATTTTCAATCATGTAACTTTTAAACTCGTCAAAATAAAAAAAAATGAGCCACAAAGACCCATTCTGATTATTATAATTTTAATTTAATAAAAAATCAATAACTTTGGATGCTTGTAGTTAGTTTATCCTAAAATTTTTATTAAATTTTTTTAAAAATAAACCAATGAGGATCTCTATTCTCATTTATAGCCTTTTGTTCATATTTTGTTGCAACATAATGAATCGGCTTAATTCTCCAATCATTCGCTGTTTCAGCTGTCCATTGAAATCCTGAATTATTTTGAAAAATCTCTAGTATCCAACTCTTCATAATAAAATGATCAGTTGCAAGAGTGATAATACCATTTATTTTTAAAACATTATAAAGAGAAATTAGGAAGTTATCTTGAATTAATCTTCTATTTTTGTGTTTAAATTTTGGCCAAGGATCTGGAAATAAAATTTTAATCTCAGAAAATATATTTGAAGGAAAAAATTCAATAATTTTTCTTATATCATCAGGCCATATCATTATATTTTTTATATTATAATTAAGTATTGCCTTAATACATTTAGCATTAGTATTTAAAAAAGGATCTGCCCCTAAGTACAAAACATCAGGATTCATTTTAGCAGATTTAAGAAGATTCTCTCCACTTCCAAACCCAATTTCAAGAATTATTTTTTTTGGTTTAAATTCAACTAAATCTTCTAAGATTAATTTTGAAGTTGAAGAAAAATCACAATTTTTAATAAGATACTTTGCACCTTCTTGAAGTGCAAGTTGATTCATTTCTGAGAGACTTCTCCCTTTTCTTCTTCCATAAAACCTAATTAATTTTTTTGATTCATTGAAAATCAATTAAATACCAGATTCTTTAATAATATCATTAACTAGATCAGTTTTTTCCCAACTAAACGATCCCTCTACACCTTCATTCGGCTTTCTTCCAAAATGTCCATACGCTGAAGTTGGTACATAAATTGGTTGATTTAATCGTAGATGCTCTCTTATTCCTCTAGGTGACATATTTACTAAATTATTTAGAATTTTAGCTATTTTAGTATCTTCTATAATTCCTGTACCTTCTGTATTGACATATAATGATAGTGGCTTTGAAATTCCTATTGCATAAGCAATTTGTATAGTACATTTGCTTGCCAGCTTTGCTGCAACAACGTTCTTCGCTAAATACCTAGTCAAATAAGCGGCTGATCTATCAACTTTTGTAGGGTCCTTTCCTGAAAAAGCTCCTCCACCGTGAGGTGCCGCTCCGCCATAAGTGTCAACTATGATTTTTCTGCCCGTTAAACCTGCATCTCCATCTGGACCACCAATTTCAAAAATACCAGTTGGATTTACATAGAACTCATCTTCTGGACACATCCAACCGTCAGGCAAAACCTTTTTTACAACATCTCTAACTAAGTATTTTATGTCTTCTTGTGAACAACCTTTTACATGTTGTGTAGACACTACTATAGAGCTTGCTTTAATTGGTTTATCATTTTGATATTGAAGTGTAATTTGAGATTTACTATCAGGAAGAAGAAAACTATTTCTATCAGTCTTTCTTAAAATAGACATTTCTTTCAAAATTTTATGAGAATAATAAATTGCTGCAGGCATCAAATCTTCTGTTTCGTCACAGGCAAATCCAAACATCAAACCTTGATCACCAGCCCCTTCATCTTTGTTGCCTAATTGATCTACTCCTAATGCAATATCTGCTGATTGAGAATGAAGATGGCATTCAAAATGCATTTGTTCCCAATGATAGTTTTCTTGCTCATAACCTATGTCTTGCACAGCTTTTCTGACATGTCTTTCAATTTCATCATTACTTATTTCAATTCCATTTGGAAGCCTATACTCTCCTGCAATAATTGTTCTGTTAGTTGAAACCATCGTTTCACAAGCAACCCTGGCCTCAGGGTATTTTTCTATCATTAAGTCAACAACAGTGTCAGATATTCTATCACAAATCTTGTCAGGATGGCCTTCAGAGACAGATTCAGATGTAAAAAGATAATCACTAGACATACTTTTTCTTTCTTTGATTATAAAATATATAGGAACTTATAGACAAAAAATATAAAATGGAAATAGCAAAAATTAAATCTCCAAAGTTTTTATATAAAGTTTGATCCAAAGGTGGAGTTAAATTTGCTTCCCTAACGCCCTCTTTATCAATAGAAATTTTTACAATTTCTTCTCCATAAGGCGAAATAAATGCTGATATTCCAGTATTAGCCACTCTAACTAATGGTAAACCTGTCTCTACTGCTCTAATCTTAGCTAGTGCCAAATGCTGATGAGGTCCAACTGTATTACCAAACCAGGCGTCATTTGTAATATTTATAAGCAGGTTGGTATTCTCCGATATCCTTCTACTTACCTCGTTTGAAAATAAAATTTCATAACATATTAGAGTAATAATTTCTCCAAAACCTCTAAGGTTTATATTTTCTTTTGTCACTCCAGTTGAAAAGTCCCTTGGACTTAAAAAATTAGCAATTTTTTTTAGCTTATTCCTAAAAGGAACATATTCTCCAAAAGGTACTAAATGAATTTTATCGTATTTATAATCTATTTTGCCAGCTGCATTTACAAAGATTAATGAATTAAATAATTTTCTATTTTCATGACTTAATAAACCAACAATTAAGGTTGTATTTTTATTTTTTATAATTTTTTGGCTAATACTTGACAATAAATTTAGTTCATCAGGGATAAAACCTTCAAAACTTGTTTCAGGCCAAATAATAATTTTATATTTATTTTTAAAATTATGTTCTTTTTCAAATGATAATTTTATAAGTTTTTGAATATGATCTTTCCTTCTTTTTATATTCCATTTATCCTTTTGCTTTATATTAGGCTGGACAAGAACTATCGTTTTGTTCTCATTCGTAACTAATGGTTCTTTATTAAGGAACCTGATAAAGGAGCAAATAAATAAAATAAAAATAGGAATAAAAAGTAATGAAAAAATTAACTTTTTGTTAGGCATATGTAAAAACAAAATTATTGGTAAAATACTTAATGTTAAAACAACTAAATTTCCTGAAAAACTTCCAACATAAGATAAAGTTTGTAAAATATATTGATTAGATGCAAGTGATATGGAAGGCATTAACCAGGGAAAACCAGTAAACATATTTGCTCTACAATATTCAATTAAGGCCAAATTAATAACAATTAATAAAATAGGAGATGAAGTTTTTGGAGTTAATAATTTACCAAAAATAAATGCTAAAGCCCAAAAAGCGGCTAATATACTAGGTAAAATTATAATAGATAAAGGCATAAGGTACATGTGATATGTGTCGGCCACAAGAAATGCTGAACCAATCCAATATAGTCCAAATGAAAACCATCCAAAACCTAGAAACCAAGATGCTATAAATATTTTTTTTAATGAAGGTAATAAGCTAATAGAATAAATACCAAAACCTAAAATAAAGATTAATGGAAAAAAAGAGGTTGGGGTAATGGAGAACGTTGCTATTGCACCAACAAAAAAATTAAATATGTATAGTGCTATAGTTGATTTATATAATTTATTCATAAAGCTATTTAATTATTTTGGTTCATCAAAACGCAATAATTTATTTAATCCTCTTAATTTAACTAAGATGACTTTTCTAGGATCAGCTTCCAATATTTCAAACTTTAACCCTGATGGGGAATATTTTATAACTTCTCCTTTAACAGGAACTCTTCCAGCTATGCTTATTATAAAACCTCCGAGAGTTTCAATTTCTTCATTTAAATCTTCTTTTCTAATTGATGATAAAAGATCTTCGATTAAATCAATTGTAATTCTTGCTTCTAAAACTATGGACCCATCCTGCATTTTTTCTAATCGGCATTCTGTGGATAGATCATGCTCATCTTCTATATCCCCAACTAATTCTTCAACTAAATCTTCAATCGTTACAAGACCATCAATACCACCATATTCATCAACAACAAGCGCCAAATGCCTTCTTTTGACTCTCATCTCATATAGAAGATCTAACAAACTTATGGAGGGAGACACAAATATGGGTTTTCTTAACAGTGATTTTATATCTTTTTTTTCTTGTAAAAATAAGTTTGCTAAAACATCTTTTATATGAAGAATACCAACAATATCATCTAAACTTTCGTTCCTAACTGGAACTCTGCTGTGATTAGTCTTGATTAATTGTTTAACTATCTCATTAAAATCATCAGACATAGCTACTGAAACAATATCTACTCTTGGTATCATTACATCAGAGGCATTGATGCCTCTCAATCCAGCTAAATTTTTTAATAATTCATTTTCATGACTTAAAGTTTTACCATTTGAATCATCATCATTAATTCTTTTTGCAACAAATTGCTCTAACTCTTCATCAAGTTGTTTTTTTTCATGATTTGAATGTTTTAAAAACTTTGGTATTTTTATTTTCATTAACCTACTAATTTTTACTATTATTTAGTTAAAATTTAATTATAAGGGTTATTTATTTTTAAATTTTTTAAAATTTTTATTTCTAAACTTTCCATTATGTGTGCGTCATGTTCTTTTTCATGGTCATAACCAAGTAAATGTAATACACCGTGAATGAAAAGATGTATTAAATGATCTTCTAAGTTTTTATTATCTCTTTTAGCTTCTTCTATAATAGTTTGACTTGAAAACACAATATCACCTAAAAATATTTCATTGCTATTGTTAATTTCTTTGGAAGGAAATGACAATACATTTGTAGATTTATGGATTTTTCTATAATAATTATTTAATTCAGCAACTTTCTTATCTCCAGTAAATAATAATGAAATTAAAATATTATTTACTAAAAGTGTGTTTTTTGAGTTTTCAAAAATTACTAATATAATTTTGTTTAATCTCTTTTCAAAACTCTTTATAAACTTATTTTCCCATAATGATCTATCAATATTAGCCTCAATGGTATAAAAGTCACTTTTCCAAATTTTATAGTAGTCTTGATTAAACTTATTCATAATTTTTGATTATTGTAAATTTTTGTTAATATTATCATAAGCTTTTATAATTTTTGCAACTATAGGATGTCTAATAACATCGCTAGCTTCTAAAGATATTATCTTAATATCCTTTATTTTATTAAGTATTTCTTGGCATTCTTTTAAGCCCGACATTTGACCTTTTGGTAAATCGACTTGACTTAGGTCACCATTTATTACCATTCTCGAACCTTCACCAATACGAGTTAAAACCATTTTCATTTGTACTGAAGTTGTATTTTGAGCTTCATCAACTATCACATAAGAATTTGTAAAAGTTCTACCTCGCATAAATGCTAAAGGGGCAATTTCTATTTCTCCAGACTGTATTTTTTTTTCAACCCGGTCAGATGGCATCATTTCATAAAGAGCGTCATATATAGGTCTTAAATAAGGATCAATTTTTTCTTTCATATCACCTGGCAAAAACCCTAATCTTTCTCCAGCCTCTACCGCAGGCCTTGTTAAAATAATTTTTTCTACAAGTCCTTTTTTTAACATATCAATACCTTTAGCGACAGCCAAATATGATTTTCCAGTTCCTGCAGGACCAAGTCCAAAAACAAGTTCATATTTATTTAAAGCATTAAAGTAATTTTTCTGACCAATGCTTTTAGGAAAAATATTTTTTTTCCAAGTGACTAACTTGTCTTGATTAGTAACTTGATGATCATTTAAATCAAACTTTGAACTATTTTTACCAGATAACATTCGAAGCTCTGTTTCAAACTCCATAAAATTCAAGTTTAATTTATTAATTTTTTCGTTAGATAATTTTGTATAAATATTATTAATAATAGTTTTAGTTATCTGAATTTTTTTCGGCTCACCAAAAATACTAAACTGGTTACCAAATAAGCTTATATTGACATCTAAAAGCTTCTCTAATTTTGCTAAATTTAAATTATGATTACCAACAATAATGGCTACCAAAGAATTATTTGGAAAATCAATGGTAATTTCTTCTTTATTGTTAATATTTTGCAAATTAAATTACACCTTCTGTCTATTAAATATTTATTATGTTACCAGTTAAACTATTTTGAAAGGCTTCTGTGATATTTATATTAACAGTTGAACCAATTAGATTTTTTTCATTACAGTTAAAATATACTGATTGATTATATTGTGACCTTCCGAGGTATTGATTGGATTTTTTGCCGTTTTTTAAAACTAAAATCTTTAAATCTGAATTAATTGATTGTTTATTAAATTCTAATTGTTGATCTCTTAATATATTTTGTACTTCTTCTAATCTTGACTTTTTATATGATTCGTCAACTTGATTGAGAGAAATAGCAGCTGGTGTTCCTGGTCTTATAGAATATTTAAAAGAATAGGCTTGAGAATATTTTATTTCTTTTATTAAATCTAATGTTGCTTGATGATCTTTATCAGTTTCACCAGGAAACCCAACTATAAAATCTCCAGAAAGAGCTATATTTGGGTTATAATGTCGAACTTTATCTATAACTTTTATATATTCTTTCACAGTATGTTTTCTATTCATTAATCTAAGAACATTATCAGATCCAGACTGAATAGGAAGATGTAAGTATGGCATCAATTTACTTACGTCTCTATGGGCTTCAATAAGTTCTAAATCCATATCAAGAGGATGAGAGGTAGTATATCTAATAAATTCAAGCTCTTTAATTTTAGACAATTCTTTTATAAGGCGCCCTAGTCCCCATACCTTCTTATCTTTCCATTCAGCATGCCAAGCATTAACATTTTGTCCTAATAAAGTAATTTCTTTAACCCCATTGTCTATTAATTCTTTAGCTTCATCTAGTATAGATTTTATTGGCCTCGAATATTCTGCTCCTCTAGTATATGGAACTACGCAGAAAGCACAGAATTTATCACATCCCTCTTGAATAGTTAAAAATGCTGATGGACCTCTTTCAGTTACAATAGATTTTAAATGATCAAATTTTGGAACAGTTGGAAATTCTATATTGATATGATTGTTTTTTGTTAGAGGATCAACTTTTGCTATTAGTTCAGGTAGATTTTGGTATGACTGAGGACCAACTACAATGTCTACCCAGGGAGATCTCTTCATTATTTCTTTACCCTGAGCTTGTGCTACACAACCTGCTACAGCTACAATAGTTTTTTTCCCTGTTTTTTCTTTTCTCAACATGACTTGATCTCTAATTCGTCCAAGCTCAGAATATGTTTTTTCAACTGCTTTTTCACGAATATGACATGTGTTAATAACTATTATGTCAGCATTTTCAGGATTTTCATCTATTTGATAACCATGAGGTTTAAGAAGGTCTACCATTTTTTCAGAATCATAAAAATTCATCTGGCAACCATGAGTTTTAATAAAAAGTTTTTTCATTAACCATACGCTTTAAAATATGTGTCATTACTGACATATAATGTCCTTATCTTGCAAGTGTTTTTGAAAAAGAACTCGAATAAAAAAATTTTATTTTTTCTTCTAAGTAATTACTTAAATTTTTTCTAGATGCAAAATGGTTACTACAAACAGGGTCGATAAATATTAATTTTATTTTTATTGATCTTAAAGTTACCAACTTTAAAATATGTGGTTTAAGATCCATATCTCCATACCAAGCTATGACCGGCCTTAACCATCTATTTATGGGAATTCCATTTAAGTCTGAGTAGCATATAATTACAGGTTGAATTAAAAAATTCTGGTTTTCTAATGCAGAAAAAGAGCTGGATTTAAAATCTAATACCCTATTACCATCTGATGTAGTGCCTTCAGGAAATATACAAACTTTATCTCCAGATGATAAAAGATCAAAAATTTTACTTTTTTGAATAATACTGTCTGATCGTTTTCTTTTAATGAAAATTGTTCTAGCTAGTTTAGATAAAAATCCAAAAACAGGCCAAAACTGTACCTCAGATTTGGCAACAAATCTAAGAGGAAAAATTGATCCTAATATTGGAATATCAAGATAAGAAAGGTGATTACTAACAAAGAAATTACAGTCTTTTGCTCTTTGATAATTACCCTCATATTCTACATTTATCGATAACAACCACAAAAGTAATTTATGGAAAATTACAGGTAACCATTTTCCAAAAAAAGGAATTATTTTCCCCAAAATTAGGGCCATAAATATAAGAGGAAAAGAAAATAAGACAAAAATAATTAACTTTAGATTAAAAATAAAATGATCTAAATATGTTAAATTATCTATTGGATTAGAATATATATTTTGTTTAACTGCCATACTCAATCATATTAATTTAAAAATCTATTTTTGTATTTTTTATCGATATTGTCTGTTTGAACAACTACACAAAGGTCTATTGTGTTGAAATCATAATCAATGAAAAAGCCATCACTTACTCTTCCACCAACTCTGAGATATCCTTTTATTAGCGGAGGTAATTTAACAAATATTCTTAAACCACTCTCATTGATATTATTTCTATTATAAACCGGATAATTATTATTCACTAAACTTTTGACTGATATCTCGTCTGGTAGAGAAAAATTACTTCTCAAATAAGATAATTCTTTTGATAACTTTTGTACATTTGTTCCTTGAAAACTTGCACATCCTAATAAAACTTTTATGTCGTACAATTTAATATATTCAGCAATCGCTTTCCAAAGCAAGTTCATTATAGCTCCATTTCTATAATCCTTATGAACACAAGATCTTCCTAATTCTAATATTTGTTTATGATTGTATGAATTAAGTATATTAGTAAGGTCAAACTCTGATGATGTATAAAATCCTCCAAAACGTGAGGCTATGTCACCACGTATTAATCTATACGTGCCTACAACTTTATTTTTTTTACCTTTTCTCTTCTTATCTATTACTATTAAATGGTCAGCAAATTTGTCAATTTTATCATAATCTAATCTCGTAATTTTTTTTTGAAAAGTTGATTTAGCTTTTTTTTCTTTATAAAATATCGAGTATCTAAGTGCTTGAGCTTTGTTTAACTCTGATTTCTTGTCAGCTAATTTAATAACAAAATCTCTAAGTTCTATTTTTGGAAATATTTTGTTTTTTATTGTTGGTTCAAATGGAAAGGATTTACTTTTTAAAAAAAAATTTAAATGACGTCCATAGATCTGACTGAAATCTAAATTTTCACGTAACCTATTAAGTAACATTTTAGCACCTATAAAATATTTTTTTTGCTAGTATAAGTTTTAAGTGTTTCATTTTTATTAAAGCTTAACGCACAACCTTAATGCGTCTGTTCGATAGTTTTTATTGTTTGCATAATATCCTTTTCTAATGCCAATTTTTTGAAAACCATTCTTAAAATAAAAATTTATTGCTTCTTTATTTTGAACTGATACTTCTAAAAAAATTTTTTTTACATCTAATTTTTTAATTTCATCAATTAACAATGATCCGTAACTGCTTCTTTGAAAAGATTTTATAATACCAATTCTTATTATCTCTATTTCATCTATTACTTGATAAAAAGACATATATCCTAAAACTCTATCTTGTTCTATTTTCCAAATTCTAAAGGCACTTTGACTAAAAAAATTATTTAACTCTATCTGTGTCATAGGATTTTTAAAAAGATTTTGTTCTATTACTAAAATTTTATTATAATCACTCTTTTTTATAGGCTTTATGCTAATCATTATTCCACTATTAATTTATTTCTGGATGCCTAATATAGATTGGTTTCAAGCTATTAAAAATTATTCCTGTATTTTTAAAATCAATATTTTTATCTATAAAATGTAAAGCTAGCTTTCCTGCTGACAAAGCATTTGAATTTTGATTATCTTGAATTGATGTTTTTAAATTAATAATTTTATTTTTCAATAACTCTGAATTATGCCCTGTAAATAAAACATTTTTGGTAATTAATTTGTGAGTTGATAAATAATTTTTTAAATTTTGTATTTCCAATATCTCAATTTCATTTATAGCAGAAAAAGGGAATTCTGATTTTACTATGTTATTTACCTCAAATGTCTGAGCAAAAATATCACCCCTTTTTGTATCTATTGAAGAAATGATATATCTACAATTTTTCTCCCTTGCTTCTTCTAATGCCGACATTGCTAAAGCTGCTAAAGAGTTTATACCAATTACCTTCATATAAACATTAGAAATCTGAATACCTTTTGCTGCTGCCACAACCACACGGATACCAGTAAAACTTCCTGGGCCACATCCAATAACTAAAGTTGATATATCTTTAAAAGTAATTCCATTGTGCGTCAAAAAATTTTTAATTGTAGGAATAATTATTTCAGACAATTCATTTTTAATAGGAACAGTTAGTCTATCAATTAATATTTCTTTTCCTAACAAAGCAACTGATAAATCAGACGAACTACTTTCAATAGAAATAAACATGAGTTACTTTTTAAAATTTTCAAAAAAAATCTAGTATTATGTGTTTTTACTATATATTAAAGTGAATAAATTAGAACTTTAAATATTAAAAAGATTTGAGGAATGCATGTATTATTTTTTTGCTTTTATACTTTTAGTTATTACTAATGTATCTTTTGCACAAGATAATAGCAAAAAAGAAGGTTTAATGACAAATTATGCTTCATTTATTATGTATCATAGATTTGGTGAAAACAGATATCCTTCAACAAATATTAAAAAAGAACAGTTTTTAAAGCATATAAATGAATTATTAAAACCAAAATATAATGTAATTAATATAGAACAAGCTCTTGATGCCATAAATAATAAAAAGTTAGTCAAAGATAGATCTGTTGTAATTACTATAGATGACGCATATTCGTCAGTTTTTAACTATGCTTGGCCAATTTTTAAAAAACATAATATTCCTTTTACATTATTTGTTTCTACAGACGTCATTGACAATAATACACCTGGATATATGAGCTGGGAAGAAATACGTATTTTAAGAGATAATGGCATAACTATTGGAAGCCAAACTAAATCTCACCCACATATGTATAAACTTAACAGACAGAAGATTATAAGCGAACTCTCGATGTCAAATAAAAGATTTGTTGATGAGATAGGCAGTCAACCTAAAATTTTTGCATATCCTTATGGAGAATATAATCTAGAAGTTTTAGAGCAAGTTAAATTGCATGGGTTTGAAGCGGCATTTGGTCAACATTCTGGTGTAGCTCACAAAAGTTTAGGACTTTACGAGTTACCTCGCTTTGCGATGAATGAGAAATATGGTGGAATGGAAAGATTTTTGTTAGCCGTAAATGCTTTACCTATACCTATATTAGATTTGTCACCAAAAGACCCTTTAATTTCAAAAAATCCTCCATTTTATGGTTTTACATTATCTAATTCAATTGAACCAAAAAACGTAATTAGATGTTTTGCAAGTAATGGCATCACATCTGACACAAAAAGGCTTGGAAAAAATAGGATTGAAGTAAGATTAAGTGAACCATTTTCTCGAGGAAGAGGCCGAATTAATTGTACTATGGCTGCAGATGATAACAGGTGGAGATGGTTAGGAAGACAATTTATAGTTAAATAATTTTAGATTAACGCTTTTCTAACACAGAATTTTCAAATCTATATAATTTATTACTATTAATCATATCATTCACTTTTTCTACGTAAGCTAATCCAATTTCTGCATAGTTTTCCAGATAAACAGCAGTGTTGTATCCCTTAATGTCTTTTCCAGCTTTAAACATCATTGATCTATAATTTCTCATTTCTTTATATGCTGGATGTCTATTTAAATTTAGAATGTACGAATTAAGAGATTCTGATATATTTTTAAAACTTTTAACAGCAAAGTTTGCATCTAAATTTCCATTCGGTTTAATTCCATCATTATTTTTCCAGGTCCACTCACCAAATAATGCGTTACCTTCTTTTGCAAATCGGGAAGCTCCCCATCCACTTTCAATAATAGCTTGCGCAATTATCATGGAGACAGGAATTCTATTTACTTTAATTAGCAATTCTTTTTTTATATTTTTTAATTGTAAGCTAGTTAAGCTACCAAAGTTAATCTTTTTAAAATTTTTAACTTTATATTTTCTTGCAAAAAGTTCTATTTTATAAATATTATTCGTTAGGAAGGCAATTTTTAATAGCTTTCGTTCTTCCAAAACTAGTTCGTTCCCCCTTAAAGCTATGGGTAATAAGATACTCAAAAAGACTCTTTTTTTTTCAAATATTTGATATTCATCAATGTTTTGAGGTATAGAAGAAAAATACATCCGTGGAAGAGGAAGTTGTTTTTCAATACTACTTAAAACTTGGTTTGACCACTTAATAACTTTAGATTTTTTATTAATTTGATCCAAAGATAAATATTTATTATTAAAATTAAATTTCTCTTCTTTATTTACAATAGTAGTGACTTTGTTCACATCTCTTTGAAATACAAAAAACTTAAAGTTAGGTGAGTTTATTTTCCAGAAGCCAGGACCTATAAAGCCTAATAAAAACAATAAAAATATTAGAAATAAAGAAGAAATATTTATATAATCTTTATCTTTAATTTTTCTGGGCTTTATTAACATATTGTTAGTTAAATATTTATAATTCTGCAGCTTTAACTTCTGTAACTTCTGGAATGTAGTGTCTAAGCATATTTTCAATACCCATTTTTAAAGTAGCCGTACTAGAGGGACAACCGGCGCAAGCGCCTTGCATTTGTAAAGTAACTACACCTTCTTCAAATGAGCAGAAAGTTATATCACCGCCATCCATTGCTACAGCAGGCCTAACTCTAGTTTCTAAAAGATCTTTAATTTGTTTGATGGTTTCAGTATCTTCTTCATTATTAGTTTCAGAGTTGTTTAATGCATCATCATTTAATACTGGAAATCCACTGGAATAATGTTCCATAATTCCAGTTAGAATTGAAGGCTTCAGAGTATTCCAATCTAAACTTGAATCTTTAGTTACTGAAATAAAGTCTGAGCCTAAGAATACTCTACTTACTCCATCTACATCAAATAAACGGGAAGCTAACGGTGACACCTTGGATTGCTCTTTATTTGAGAAATCTACCGTTCCCTTTTTTAAAACATTCTCCCCAGGCATAAACTTCAACGTCTCAGGGTTTGGTGTGTCTTCAGTTTGAATAAACATTATAAACCTCCATTAAGTAAATTATCATTTTTTTAAAATTAAACAACTATCTTTCATGTTTAGTTAATAAGACCAACTAAACTTTTAACATCTTGCAACACTGGTTCAGCAATCTGTCTTGCTTTAATTTCTCCAGTTTTCAAAATTTTGTCTATTGCTTTTGTGTCTTTTAACAAATATCTCATTTCAGACGAAATAGGATTTAAATTTTCAACTGCTAACTCTATAAGCTTAGGTTTAAAATGGGAAAAGCCTTGCCCAACAAAATTTTCAACAGTTTTATCAAGAGTTTGATTTGATAGAGATGAGTATATGTTAAGTAAATTAAATGCCTCTGGCCTTTTTTTAAGTTCATCCACTGTTTCTGGTAATGGATTAGGATCTGTTTTAGCTTTTTTAATTTTATTAGATATTTCTTCTTTAGTATCAGTTAAATTAATTCTGGATGCGTCAGACGGATCAGATTTGCTCATTTTTTTTGTTCCATCCCTTAAACTCATAACACGAGTTGCAGGTCCAAATATTTGAGGTTCTGGTAAATTAAAGAAGTTATTTTCATTGTCCAAAGTAAACATATTATTAAACGAGGATGCTATATCTCTTGCTAATTCAATGTGTTGTTTTTGGTCATCTCCAACGGGAACATGGGTGGCTTTGTATAACAGGATGTCTGCAGCCATTAACACGGGATAACTATAAAGTCCAACTGTAGCATTTTCTCTATTTTTACCAGCTTTTTCTTTAAATTGTGTCATACGATTTAACCAACCAATTCTACAAACACAATTAAATATCCATGCTAATTCAGCGTGTTCTTTAACGGAGGATTGATTAAAAAGTATTGATTTATTTATATCTATACCAGAAGCAATTATTGCAGCTGTTACCTCGTGTATTGATGCTCTTAATTGTAAAGGTTCTTGTGGAACTGTTATTGCATGTAAATCTACTATTGAAAAAATAGAAGAAAAATCCTCTTGAAGTTTTACCCAATTTTTAATGGCTCCTAAATAATTACCTAGGTGTAAATTACCGGTTGGTTGAATACCTGAAAAAATTCTTTTTTCGTTTTGTTTAGATTGAGGAATTGTCATTATACTTTTTTATCTTTCTTAAATTTTAACATGTTTTTTTTTAAAAGCTCTTGAGGAATATAACTTAATAAAGAAGAAGTCAAAATATACATTGAAAACCCTAATGTAGTTATTATTAATAAAGTACAAAATTCATTAATTTGATAACTTTTTGAAAAATACACAAAAAATTTCATTATAAATACCATAAACACAGACACAAAACTTATCTTTAAAGAATAAACAAAAATAGAAAAAATGTTAAATGCGTTATGATCAAAACTAGTTTTAGGTTTTGATAATTTTTCACTTTTGATAAGAAGAACAATATAAATAATACATCCTACCCATGAAGAGATTGACGTCGCTAAAGCTATCCCTGCGTGATAAAAATAACGCATCATAATTAGTGAAAAAATTATATTTAAAATAAGTAATACAATTCCTATATACATCGGTGTTTTTGTATTTCCTTCTGAAAGAAAGGCTGGCTGACATGACTTTAAAATGATGAAAGCTGGAATTCCAAAAGCGTATGCTTTCAATGCTAATGCTGTTTCATTAGATTCATCTATGCCAAACTGTCCTCTTTGGAATAATACATTAATAATTAAATCAGAAAAATTTACAAAAACGAACAAGGATGGAATTGAAAAAAACAATCCAATTTTTAAAGATATTATTAATTCATTTGAAAATTGTTTTATATCATTTTTTGCAATTGACTTTGACAAAGAAGTTAATAACGAAGTGCTTAATGCAATTCCTATTATACCTAAAGGTAACTGAGCAACCCTATCTGCAAAGTAAAGATAAGAAATTGACCCAAAACCTAATAGACTAGCTAAAATTGTGTCAACTAATAAATTTATTTGGAGAATACCTCCTCCCAACGCAGCCGGTAAAAATTTATACCATGTTTTTTTAATGTAAAATTGGATCTCATCTTTATCTTTAAGAGATACGTCCTCTGTTTTGGCTTTGGTTGTATTTAGTATCTTATATTTTTTAATAATTATTGACATAAAAATTAATTGTAGAAAGCCTGCTAAAACTGTTCCTATAGATAATGGCATAGATTTAATTATCAAAGAACCATCTATAAAAAAACAACTTATTATCAAAGATAAATTTAAAATAATAGGCGTAAACGCAAAGGGCCAAAATTTACCTGCAACATTTGTTACAACACCTAAAATAGCTACTATTGATATCAAGGGCATAAAGATAATTGTTATTCTTGTTAATGATATTATATGACTCATAACAAGATTATTATCTGAAAACCCTGGTGCTAAAACATGTGTAATGAAAGGCATAAATATTTGTACAACTATTGTAAATATGCACAAATAAATAAAAAATCTAAGTATAAAAGCTTTATAAAAATTAATAGCAAATGCTTTATTTTTTTTTTCTATCAATTTGGTATAAATTGGAAGTAACGCAGAAGTTAAGGCACCTTCAGCAGTAATTCTTCTAAATAAGTTAGGTAACTTAAAAGCAATAAAAAAAACATCAGATAAAATACCTGCACCTAAAAAAGTGGCTATAAATATATCTCTTATAAACCCAGAAACACGACTTAAAAAAGTTAAACTAGCTAATTGAGTAAAACCCTTAATAAAAAAGGAAGTTTTGTCTTTCATCAGTTTCTCAAGATCTAGTCATTTGATTTGCTGGATCTGTTTCTTCTAATATTTTCAAAATCGACATTTTAACTTTATCCATACTTTCATTATTATCTATTTTTAACCCAAAGGCGTCTTTTATATAAAAAATATCCACTACCCTATCACCGTAGGTAGATACATTAGCAGTATTAATTTGCAAGCCCAAGCTTGTTATAACTTTTGTAATTCTATATAATACCCCAGGTGCATTTTTACATTTTATTTCTAAGATAGAGTATTCATCACTCATATTATTATCTATAATGACACGCGTGGGAGCTTTGATAGCACGAAAACGTGCTGGAATTTCTTCCCATCTTTTATTTAAAGCTTTTTCTACATTAAAGTTTCCTTCTAAACCCTGGGAAATTATTTTAAGCAATTTTTTTTTAGAATGTTCTTCTATAATTGGTTGTCTATTTTTATTTTGTATAAAAAAAGTATCTAAAGCATAACCATCTGAACGTGTAATTATTTTTGCATTTACAACATCGTAACCAGAAGCAGATACTAAACCAGAAATCAATGAAAATAAACCATGATGATCAGGCGCTATTACAAGAAGTTCAGTTGCTTTCAACTTACTTTCGTCAAAGAGATGAACTTTGAACTTCTTTGAATCTTTATACATATTTCTGAAAATTTCATAATGGTTAATTATTCTTGATAATTTAAATATTTCCCAGTAATTGTTATAATAATAACTGCAATATTTTTTTGCATCAGAGTTAGTTAATCCATTTTCAATTAGAAAAATCTCAAATGATTTTTTAGGAGTTTTAATTAATTCATTAACATTATCTTTTTGAAGCATATCAAATGATTTAGAATATAGTTCAGTAATTAAGGATCCTTTCCAATCATTCCATATTTCTGGACCAACCCCTTTTATATCTGCTACAGTTAAAACCAATAACAATTTTAACCTCTCAACTGACTTCACCTTATCAACAAAACTCTTAATAACTCTTGCATCTCCTAATTCATAACGAAATGCAGTTTTACTCATTAATAAGTGGTATAAAATAAGCCACTCTACAGTTTTTGTTTCTTCTTTACTGAGACCTAACCTTGGACAAACAACAGAGGCTATTAAGGCGCCATTCTCTGAATGGTCACCTTTTCTCCCTTTAGCAATGTCGTGTAATAACATAGCAACAAACAGACATTTTTTTGAGCTAATCTCTAAAATTATTTTACTTGCTAATGGTGCAAAATTTTTGAATTCTCCATTTTTTAAAGAATAAAGATTAGAGATTGTAAAAATAGTATGTTCATCAACCGTATATGAGTGATACATATCAAATTGCATCAAACCTACAATTTTTTGAAACTCAGGAATAAATTTACCTAAAATATTTGATTCATTCATTAATCTTAGCGTTCTGGTTGAATCCTTATCACTAGTTAAAATATCTAAAAACATTTTATTAGCGTCAAAATCATGTCGAACTTCATGATTTATCAGTCGTTGTAAACTAGTTAAATACCGAAGGGTTTTTGGGTGAATATCTATATTTTTGTTATGTGAAATATTAAAAAGTTTAATTATATTGACAGGATTTTCTGATAATACTTCTTTATTCTTTACAAATAAACGACCTAATTCAATATCAAATGGGTATACATCTTCCTTTTTTTTAAAACTTAAAAAGCTTAACCTGAGTGGCTTATTAAACTCTGTTTCAATTGCTGCACAAAATATTCTTGTCAAACTACCAACTGTTTTAGTTGCAAGAAAATATCTTTTCATAAACCTTTCAACATCTTTTTGAGTTATAGTATTTTTAAAATTCATGGTTTTAGCAAGATCTAATTGAGCATCCATAGCTAGTCTATCATCTTCTCTAAATGCTCTATAATGAAGATGACACCTGACAGAAAGTAAAAATCTTTGAGATTCAGCAAAAGAAGCTGCTTCTTTTTTTGATAATGCGCCCATATTTATTAATTTTGAAACACTGTCAACTTTGTAAGCAAATTTTGAAATCCAAATTAGTGTATGTAAATCTCTTAAACCACCCTTACCATCTTTCACATTAGGTTCTACGACATATCTTGAACCTCCAAATCTTTTATGTCTCAATTCTGATTCGACTAACTTGGCTTCAACAAATTTTAATGTCTTTGTATTTTTTATAAAAAAAGTAAATTTATCATTTAATAAACTAAAAACATCTTCATTTCCTACTATAAATCGCTTCTCTAGCAAGGCTGTAGAAATAGTTAAGTCTAATTTACTTTTTTCAATACAATCATCAATCGTTCTAGTGGAGTGCCCAACTGTGTATCCTAAATCCCATAATATATATAGTATAAATTGAATAACTTCTTCAGCATGCTTGCTCTGATTTATTTTTAAATTATTAGGTAATAGGAACAATAAATCTAAGTCTGAGCAGGGTGCAAGTTCACCTCGTCCATAGCCACCAACTGCAATTATTGAAAAAATGTAATCTGTATTATTAAATATCTTATAATATATTTTTTTAAATACTACTCTCAACAAACTATCAATTAAAATAGAATTTAAACCTACATTAAGTGATCCATCTGATGTTTCTAAAAATATTTTTTTTATTAAGTCAATTTTTTCATCTAACTGATTTTTTAAATTTGAAAACAATTCTTTTTTGAAAAGACCTAAATCATTTGTTTCAGTCTTAAAATCATCTATCTTATATAAATTTTTAGAACAATTTTTTGCATATTTAATTGGTTCCAAACTTTGAACCCATAATGCATTTTGATTAATTTTATTTGACGTATTTTGAAGGTTTTCTTTTTTTTTATTAAATAAAGTAAACCCTGATTTAATACTAATTCTATCCATATCTTATCTTAATAATTTAAGTTTATACAAAATATCTAAAGCTTCACGAGGTGAAATATTATCCACATTAATATTATCAAATTCTTTAAAAAAAATCTGACTTTCATTTATGTTTGAATAATTATCATCTAAATTATCAGATTTTTTTAAATATGAGTTATCTTTGTTATTTTCTAGTTTGGATAATAATTGTGTTGCTTTTTTTATTACTTCAAATGGAAGCCCTGCTAATTGGGCAACGTGAATACCGTACGATTTGTCAGCTTCGCCTTCAATTATTTTATGCATAAAAATTATTGAATTGTTCCATTCTTTGATGGACATTTTATGACATGATAAATGATTCAAATCTTCCTTTAATGATGTAAGTTCATGGTAATGTGTTGCGAAAAGAGTTCTTGGTTTTATCTTATTATGTAAATAATCTAAAACAGACCAGGCTATAGCAAGTCCATCAAACGTTGCTGTTCCTCTTCCTATTTCATCAAGAATGACCAAAGATTTTTCAGAAGCTGTGTTGAGTATCAAGGAAGTTTCTATCATTTCTATCATAAAAGTAGACTGTCCTTTTGCCAAGTCGTCTGACGCACCAACTCTAGAAAAAATTTTGTCAAAAACTCCTATATTGGCTTCTTTTGCTGGTACAAACAAACCAGCTTGAGCCATAATAACTATGAGGGCATTTTGTCTCAGATAAGTTGATTTTCCTGCCATATTTGGTCCTGTTATTAACCACAAAAAATCATCTTTATTTAATATGCAATCATTTGATATAAAGGAATTCTCTGATAATTTCATTTGTGTTTCTACAACAGGATGTCTTCCTTCAATTATTTCTAATGTTTTATTTTCTAAAATTTTGGGACATACATAATCTCTATCTTTGGATTGTTTTACGACCATAATACCTATATCTAATTCGGAAATTGCAGATGCAATATCAAGTATTTTTTTCCCCTCATTTATTATTTGGTTAGTAAAATTTTTAAAAATATCCATTTCTATAGAAATAGATTTATCATATGAATTTATTAACTGATTTTCAGCTTCGTTTAATTCAATGGTTGTAAATCTTGATGTTTGGGCTGTTGTTTGTCTATGAATAAAAATGTCTTTATCTCTTAATGCCTTGTCATGAACAGCTCTTACCTCTATGTGATAACCTAACATTCTATTGTATTTAATTTTTAGAGAGTTTACATTTGTCAAATCAGAATATTTATTTTGTAGCTTTGTTATTTCCTCTAATTCATTATTTCTAAGATTTCTTAATTTATCTAAATTATCATCATAGCCATCTCTTATAAAACCACCTTCTTTTGTTGATAACGGAAGATCTTTTTTTAGAGAGTTTTTAATGTCTTCAAATAAACTATAATCAACACTAATTTGATTGAGAATATTATTTAATAATGGCGCTTGGTTTAAACGATCTTTATATGATATTATGATTTCGTAAATTTGTTTTACGTTTAAAAGGCCATTACAGAGAATAGATAAATCTTTTGGGCTTCCTCTTAATAATGAAATCCTAGATAATGATCTTTCAATATCTGGTATATTTTCTAAATTATTTTGAAGTTTAAAAATATCAATATCATTATTTAGAAACCAATTTATAAGATTGTACCTTTTTTCAATCTCTACAACTTTATAAAATGGTTCTGTAATTCTTTGTTTTAATAATCGAGCGCCACCAGCTGTTTTAGTTTCATCTAGGGAGGTAATTAAGCTACCTTTAGTTTCACCAGATAAGTTAGATAATATCTCAAGAGATTTTTGTGTAAAATAATCTATTTCTAAGAAATTATTTTCTGACTCATTTTTAATCATTGATAAAATTGGAAGTTTGCCACACTGAGTTAGTTTTAAATACGACAATAAAACGCCAGCAGCTATAACTTCTCCATCACTAAATTTACCAATTCCTTCCAAAGACATTATAGAGAAATATGAACATATTTGTTGTAAACACGATGAGTAATGGAATAAACTAGAAGATTGTTTTTTTATTATAGAATGCCATTCTTCACTTATAATATTCAATTCCATTGCATCTGAAACTAGTATTTCTGAAAAATTCATTCTCAATAGTAAGTTAGTGAGTAATTGCTTTTGGTTATTTTTCTTTTGTAAGTTTCTGGATTTAAAACATCCAGTAGACACATCAACCCAAGAAATAGAAATTGAACCATTGACATCTGAAATTGCTCCAAGAAAATTATTAGCGTTTCTATCTAATAAGTTGTCTTCTGTAAGTGTGCCTGGAGAAATTATTCTTACAACTTCCCTTTTTAAAGGACCTTTTTTTAAATTACTTTTTGCTTCTTCTATTGTTTCTGTTTGTTCGCAAACAGCAACATTAAAACCTTTTTTAATTAATTTTGGCAAATAATTATCTGCTGAATGGAACGGCACACCGCACATGGGAATATCCATGCCATTTGTTTTCCCTCTCTTAGTTAAAGTAATGTCTAAGGCTTTTGAGGCTGCAATTGCATCTTCAAAAAACAATTCGTAAAAATCACCCATGCGATAAAATAATAGAGCATCTTTATGTTTGTTTTTGATAGTTAAATATTGTTCCATCATAGGAGTGGTTTTATTATTCACAATTACTTATAAACCTTTAGCTTTTATAAAATCATTTAGATTATAAATTAACATTCAAATATAATTAAATTATGATCTTTTATTAAAATAAGTTATGATATCATACATATTATTTTAAGTTTTTGAGGAAAAAATGTCTACTACCAAAAACAACAATACAACTAAATCGAATTTAGAAAAAGAAGCCTTAGATTATCATAAAAAAGGTCGTCCAGGAAAATTAGAGATCACACCCACTACGCCCTTAATTAGTTCTCATGATTTATCTTTAGCATATTCACCTGGTGTGGCTACTCCTTGCCTCGAAATTGAAAAAAACCCAGATACAATTTATGATTATACTTCTAAAGGTAATGTTGTTGCCGTTATTTCAAATGGTACTGCTGTGTTAGGCTTGGGTAATATTGGTGCGGGCGCATCAAAGCCAGTTATGGAAGGAAAAGCCGTTTTATTTAAAAAATTTGCAGATGTTGATGGTATTGATTTAGAAGTTGATACCGATGATATAGATAGGTTTGTAGACGCAGTATCGTTATTAGGCCCAAGTTTTGGGGGAATAAATTTAGAAGATATTAAGGCGCCTGATTGTTTTATAATAGAACAGCGTTTAAGAGAGATTATGGATATTCCAGTCTTTCATGACGATCAACATGGAACTGCAATCGTAACTGCTGCAGGAATAATAAACGCACTTCATTTAACTAATAGAAATATAAAAGACACCACTTTTGTAAGTAATGGTGCAGGTGCAGCATCTATTGCATGTGTTGAATTACTTAAAGCTATGGGCGCACAAAATAAAAATGTAATTTTAGTTGATAGAGATGGCGTCATATATAAAGGAAGACAGTCTAATATGAACCAATGGAAATCTGGTCATACTGTTGATACTAAAGCAAGAACTTTAGAAGATGCTCTAAAGGGCGCAGACGTATTCTTAGGACTTTCTGTACCAGGTTCGGTTACTAAAGATATGGTTAAAAGCATGGCATCTAAACCAATTATTTTTGCAATGGCAAACCCTATACCTGAAATTATGCCTGAGGATGTTAAAGATGTAAGGTCAGATGCTATAATAGCAACTGGAAGATCTGATTACCCTAACCAAGTTAATAACGTTCTTGGATTTCCCTATATTTTTAGAGGTGCACTGGATGTTAGGGCTACAACTATAAATGAAGAAATGAAGATTGCTGCAGCCAATGCTATAGCTGAATTAGCAAGAAAAGATGTGCCTGATGAAGTTAATGCAGCTTATCATGGCGTCCAATTACATTACGGTAATGATTACATAATACCAGCTCCTTTTGATCCAAGGCTCATTTCATCTGTTTCTTCAGCAGTAGCAAAAGCAGCGATGGATTCAGGTGTTGCCAAGCAACCTATAAAAAATTTGGAGTCTTATGAAAGAGAATTAGAAGGTAGAACTAATCCTATAGCTTCAATTTTGGAACCTTTAAAATCTAGAATTAAAGCTAAAAAACAAAGAGTAGTTTTTGCCGAAGGTGAAGAAGAAAAAACCATAAGGGCAGCATTATCATTTTATAACTCAGGATTTGGAACACCTATTTTAATAGGTAGAGAAAACAGAATAAGAGAAACTATGGAGAAAGTTAATCTTGAAGGACTTAGTGAATTAATTATTCATAATGCAAGTCTAAGTAAAAATAATGAAAAGTATATTCAAGAACTTTATAAAAAGCTTCATAGAAATGGTCATCTTAAAAGAGATTGTCAAAGATTAATCAATCAAGATAGAAATGTTTTTGCAGCTTCAATGATTTCTGCGGGAGATGCAGATGCAATGGTAACAGGAGTGACAAGACCTTTTGCTAGATGCTTTGACGACATTACCAAAGTAATAAGCGCAAGAAAGAAAGAATCTTTTCTGTCTATGTCAATGATTGTTTCAAAAGAACGCACTGTGTTCATTGGAGATGTAAATATACATGATAGACCCTCTGCTGAACAAATTGCTGACATAGCCTCTGGTATTGCAAATACAGTTAAAAACTTAGGATATACTCCAAGAGTTGCTTTATTGTCATTTTCAAACTTTGGTAATCCTATAAGACCTAGTTCAAAAAACATAAGAGAAGCTGTAAATATATTAATAGAAAGAGAAGTTGATTTTGAGTTTGATGGAGAAATGACTGCAGAGGTTGCTCTAGATCATAATCTTATAAAAGAAAACTATCCTTTTTGTAGATTATCTGGTTCTGCTAATGTCCTAATAATGCCAGGATTGTTATCAGCAAACATATCGTTTAAGCTTCTTCAGTCTCTAGGAGGTGGATCAGTTTTAGGTCCCTTAATGATTGGTGGAGAAAAACCATTTCAAATTGTTCAGATGGGTTCGTCTGTATCGGATATTGTAAATTCTGCTTCTATTGCAGCATATAATGCTATTTACTCAAAATAACGAGACTTAAAAATATCTTAATTAATTAAACTTTTTAATAAGGTTTTAGGTCTAGCTCCGTAATATTGAATTATTTCAGCAGCAGCTTTACTTCCTAAATTTCCACATTCCTCTATGGAATGTTTATACATATATCCATATAAAAAACCAGCCGCAAACATATCACCTGCTCCGGTTGTATCCACAAGTGATTTAACAGCAACAGAATTAATGATGTGTTCTTTTTTTGTTTCAAATACAATAGAACCTCTAGATCCTAGTGTAATGGCACCCATTTCAACATCACTTTGAATTAATTGAATGCAATCATTTAAATTTGATTGATACAAATTTTTTATCTCTTCTTCATTAGCAAAAATTATATCAATATACTCAACAATTAAATTAAGAAAATCGTTTCTATGTCTCTCTACACAAAACAGATCTGATAAACTAAAAGCTATTTGAATATTTTTATCTTTTGCCAATCTACAACAATGATAAATTGCTTTTTTAGCCTCTGGTTGATCAAATAAATATCCTTCAATATAAAGCAATTTACTATTAGTTATTAGGTCTTCATTTATAGAATTTATATTAAATTTTACACTGGCACCCAAAAAAGTACTCATACTTCTTTCTGCATCAGGAGTAACCAAAATAATGCTTTTAGACGTTTTATCTAACATTTTAGACGTCTTGTTTTGGAAAAAAACATTAGACTTATTTATGTCCTTAGAAAATAAATCTCCAAATTCATCGAGACCTGTTTGACCAATAAAGCATGCCTTTCCTCCAAAAGAACTAAAGCCAACAGCTGTATTAGCCGCGCTTCCTCCAGATACTACAAGTGGCGCTTTAATACTATCTATTAAATTATCAGCCGTTTTTGTGTTTATTAATTGCATTCCTCCTTTTGGAATGTCCAATTCAGTTAGAAGCTCATCTGAAGTTTCTGCTATAATATCTACAATAGCATTACCTATAAAAGTTATATCATGATTAATTTTGTGCATTTTTGCCTCAAAAGTATTTTTAAATAGACTTAATATAAAACTATATCTATGAATATCACTTATGAAAAAACTTCCAAATAAAATAATTTTAAATTTGTTGTTAATCTTACTATTGAATGGTTGTCATACGCTACAACATAATGGCTTTCAGTCCAAAATACCAAAAAAAGAAGTTAAAGGTAAAAATATCATTTATAATAATTTTAAGACTTCGTCTAAAAATAGTAAAATTGAAAAGGAAACAACAGAAGAGGTTACTCAGAAATTAAAGGAAAATTCTGAATCAGAAAATTTAAAAAAACAAAAGAAATCAAGACAAAAAAAATTTAATCTAACATCAATTTTAAAATTATCTGAAATAGACCTTTTAAAAAGATTAGGTGTAAGTGACTTTGTTAAATTTGAAGGCAAATTAAAAAATCATCAATATTATTTTTCTAAATGTTTTTTAGATGTTTTTGTTATCAAAAAAGAAAATGGTTACTATGTGAACTTTTTTGAAACTAGACCAATAAAACTTAATGGCACATTAAAAAAAGAAGAATGTTTACAACATATAAATGCAAAGTTAAATATTAAAGAAAATTAATTATTTCACTTATCCACCAAGATTTAAAACATCTGATAACGAATATAAACCAGGTTTGGCTGTTGCTGCCCAATATGCAGCCCTTAAAGCTCCCGAAGCAAAAATTGATCTATCCGTGGCTTTGTGGACCAGTTCAATTCTTTCACCCTCGTTACAAAATAGTACTGAATGCTCACCGACTACGTCTCCACCTCTTAAGACCGCAAAACCAATCTCTTCACTTTTTCTTTTACCAACTATACCATCTCTTGATACTTCTTTAAGATCTGACAGTTTTTTATCTCTGGCTTCAGCTGCTGATTTTCCAAGCATTAAAGCAGTACCAGAAGGAGCATCAATTTTATGTTTATGATGCATTTCTAATATTTCAATATCCCATTCTTTACCTAAAATTTTAGTGGCATTAGAAACTAAATTTGAAAGCAAAGTTACACCAATAGAAAAATTGGCTGAGTAAACAATTGGTATTTTTTTAGATAATGATAATAATTCTTTTTCCTGAGAAACATCTAAACCTGTTGTACCTATTACAATAGACATATCGTTATCATAACATTTCTTTGCATGAAGCATTGCTGCTTTAGGAACTGTAAAATCTATTAATACGTCTGAACTTCTAAAAAGTGATGAAGTATCGCTTGTTAATTTTTTAGAAATTTTAGTTTTCCCTGCTAAAAGGCCTATATCAAAGCCCTCTTCATCTTCACCAGGCAAACAAGTGGAGCTCACTAAATTATATTTTTCATTTTCTATGATTAAACCTATAAGAGTTTTGCCCATACGACCGTTGCCGCCGGGAATAGAGACAGATATTTTTTTCATAAATCACCTTAACTAAATAAATTTTACTCGATTATACCTAATAATTATATTACTCAATCAATTTTTTGAATCTACTAGTTTTAGGGCTAATTTTTTCTATTCCTAACTCTTTTATTTGCTTAAATAAGTCTTCTTGTTTTTTAGAAATACCAACTGGTGTTTCTACGTTAATTTGTACATATTGATCACCTCTAGAACCACCGCGTAAACCTGGCATTCCTTTACCTTTCATTCTTAAACGAGTTCCACTTTGAGTTCCTGATGTCAAATTCATTTTTGCTTTAGATCCATCTACACAAGGAACTTGTATTGAATTACCTAAGACAGCATCAATAAGAGAAACTGGAACTTCGATAAAAGTGTCTTTACCATCTCTTTGAAATATAGAATGATCTTTAATGTCAATAAAAATATATAAATCACCTGGGGCGGAGCCTCTAGCCCCAGCTTCACCTTCACCAGAAAGACGTATACGCGTTCCGTTATCTACACCAGATGGAACATTTACGGAAAGTTTTTTGCTTTTATTTACCCTACCTTGTCCTTTACATGGGCGGCACGGGTCACCAATGATTTCACCTACACCTGAGCAAGAAGCACATGTTCTTTCAATTGTAAAAAATCCTTGTTGAGCTCTAACTTTTCCATGTCCTCCGCACTGACTACATTGTTTTGGTTGAGAACCTTTATTAGCACCTGAACCATTACATGATTCACACTTTGCAGGCACTGTTAAAGAGATCTCAACTTGATCACCAGAAAAAGCTTGTTCAAGTGAAACAGATAAATCGTATCTTAAGTCAGATCCTGTAGAAGCAGATCTTCTACCTTGATCGCCTCCCATACCAAACATATCTTCAAATATGTCAGAAAACCCTCCACCACTAAAACCAGAAAATCCTCCACCGGCTCCAGCGCCAGAACCTTGTGAAAAAGCTGCATGACCATACTGGTCGTAAGCAGCTTTTTTTTGAGGGTCTTTTAATATTTCATAAGATTCTGCTATTTCTCTGAATTTATCTTCAGCTTTTTTATCACCAGGATTTCTATCTGGGTGATATTTCATTGCAAGCTTACGATACGATGATTTGATTTCACTATCTGAAGCTGATTTTGATAGACCTAATATATCGTAATAATCACGCGCCATATTTAAACCTTAAAGTGTATATTTAACTTTATCTAAGAAGCGTCTTTTTTTTCTTCATTGTCTTTTACTTCTTCAAAATCAGCGTCTACCACATCATCTTTATTTTCACTTGATGAACCAGAAGTGTCTGGGTTTTCTTCATTAGGTTGATTTTCATTTGCCTTATAAGCAGCTTCACCCATCTTCATCATTACTGCCGATAAAGCAGATGTTTTTTCTTTAATAACAGATGTATCTTCACCTTCTAAAGCTGTCTTAACTTCCTGAATAGCTTGTTCAACTTCACTCTTGGTAGCTGGTTCAGCTTTATCACCTAAATCAGTTAAAGATTTTTCTGCTCCATGAACCATTGATTCAGCTTGGTTTCTTGCATCTATGACATCTCTTTTTTCTTTGTCTGATTCTGCATTGTCTTCAGCTTCTTTAACCATTCTTTCTATTTCATTATCATCTAATCCACCAGATGCCTGAATAGTTATGTTATGTGCTTTACCAGTAGCTTTGTCTTGTGCGCTGACATTTACAATACCATTAGCATCAATGTCGAAAGTTACTTCAATTTGAGGTATACCTCTTGCTGCAGGAGCAATACCTTCAAGATTAAACTCACCCAAAGATTTATTATCACTAGCTAGTTCCCTTTCACCCTGAGAAACACGAATGGTAACTGCTGATTGGTTATCTTCTGCAGTTGAAAATGTTTGTGACTTCTTAGAAGGTATTGTTGTATTTCTGTCTATAAGCCTTGTAAACACTCCACCAAGTGTTTCAATACCTAGAGAAAGAGGAGTTACATCAAGAAGAAGAACATCTTTTACATCGCCCATTAAAACGCCACCCTGAATTGCAGCACCAGAAGCGACTACTTCATCTGGGTTAACACCTCTATGAGGCTCTGTTTTAAAAAAATCGGTTACAGCTTCAATAATCTTAGGCATTCTTGTCATTCCACCAACTAAAATTACTTCATCTATATCACTTGCTTTAACACCCGCATCCTTGAGAGCCGCTTTACAAGGATCTATACTTTTTGTTATCAAATCATCAACTAAAGACTCATATTGCGACCTAGTCATCTTTACATTTAAATGTTTAGGGCCACTAGCATCAGCCGTAACAAATGGAAGATTTATATCTGTCTGTGCTGCGCTTGATAGCTCTATTTTTGCTTTTTCAGCTGCTTCTTTCATTCTTTGTAATGCTAATTTATCAGATCTTAAATCAATACCATTTTCTTTTTTAAATTGTTCTGCAATAAAATCTATTATTCTTTGATCAAAGTCTTCACCACCTAAAAAAGTATCTCCATTAGTTGATTTAACCTCAAATACTCCGTCACCAACTTCTAAAATTGAAACATCAAAAGTTCCTCCGCCAAGGTCATATACTACAATTGTTCCACTTTCTTTTTTGTCTAGACCATAAGCTAAAGCTGCTGCTGTTGGTTCATTTATAATTCTTAAGACTTCCAAACCAGCAATTTTACCTGCATCTTTAGTTGCTTGTCTTTGAGCATCATTAAAATAAGCTGGGACTGTTATAACTGCTTTATCAACAGTTTCCCCAAGATAAGCTTCAGCGTCTTCTTTAAGTTTTCTTAAAATAAAACTAGATACCTCCGAAGGTGCGTATTCTTGCCCATTTGCCTCAACCCACGCATCTCCATTTTTTGCAGATACAATCTTATATGGAACTAACTCAGAGAATTTTTTAGAATACTGATCATCATGCCTTCTTCCTATTAATCTTTTAATTGCAAATAATGTGTTTTCAGGATTTGTTACAGCTTGTCTTTTAGCTGGCTGACCTACCAACCTTTCATCATCTGTTATACCTACCATTGAAGGTGTAGTTCTTGCACCTTCACTGTTTTCAATAATTTTTGGTGCTTTACCATCCATCACAGATACACATGAATTAGTTGTACCTAAATCAATACCAATAACTTTTGCCATGAATAAACTCCCTTAAAAATGCAATTTTTTGTTGATTTATGATTTCTTATCAACAGACCTTATATGGTTTAAATTGTTGAATTTACAAGATTATAAAAAAAATTATTTATTTATAATTAATTCTCTACTTGATTATCGTTGTCTGAATTATTTTCTTCAATTTTTTTTGAAATTCCAACCATGGCTGGTCTAACTAATCTATCATATAGTAAATAACCTATTTGCGACACTTCGATAACTGTTCCAGGATCTGTGTCATTAGTTGGAACTTCAAACATTGCTTGATGAAAATTATAATCAAATTTCTCGCCTAACGGGGATATTTGTTTTAAATTATGTTTTTCAAAAGTGCTGTTTATCTCTTTCTCAACTATTTCCAAACCTATTATTAAATTTTTAATAGGTTCTGGTAAGTCTGCTTTATCCTCTGGTAAAGAATCCAGAGCCCTTTTAAAATTATCCACAGATGATACTAAATCTCTAACGAAAGAAATATGACTATATTTTTTTGCTTGATCAACATCTTTTATTGTTCTTTTTCTTAAGTTTTCACTTTCAGCAAGCGTTCTCATCAATTGATCTTTGAGCTCATCATTTTTAGTTTGAAGTTCTTCATTTTTAGTTTGAAGTTCTTCATTACTTTCTTCAATTGGTAAGGCATTATCTTCATCAGTTTGGCCTACATCTAAATCATTTTCTACTTGGATGCTTTCTAAATTTAGAGCATCATCTTTAACGGGCTTTTTGTCTTCATCATGTGTATTTGATGATTCTTTATTTTCAGACAATGTAGATCTCCTGATTCTTTTAATATATTGGTTTGAAATAAGTAGTATTTATGTTTTTTACAAGAGTTAAATTGTATTAATAATTTAGAATTAGAGTTTTCTCAATTTTTGGGATAATAGTCTGTTTATAAATTTAACAATAAAGTGAGATAAATAATGTTAATAAGACCATCAAAAAGAAATTTTAACGAACTTAGAAAAATAATTCTTGAAACTAAAGTTTCTCCTTATGCAGAAGGATCTTGCTTAGCTAAATTTGGAAATACTCACGTAATATGTACTGCATCAGTAGAGACAAAATTGCCACCATGGCTTCGAAATTCAGGTAAAGGTTGGGTTACAGCCGAATACGGCATGCTGCCAAGGTCTACTCACTCTAGAATGGATAGAGAAGTATCAAAGGGAAAAGCGTCTGGCCGAACTCAAGAAATACAAAGACTTATTGGACGATCTTTGAGGTCAATTATAGATTTAAAAAAATTAGGAGAGTTTCAAATTAAAATTGATTGTGACGTAATTCAAGCAGATGGCGGCACAAGAACTGCTTCTATAACTGGCGCATGGGTAGCTTTATATGATGCAGTAAGTCTTTTATTGAAAAGTGGTAAGATTGCTGAAAATCCTATATTTGACCAAATTGGGGCCATTTCATGCGGTATATGGAATGAAGTAGAAATACTTGATCTTGATTATGAAGAAGACTCTTCAGCAGAAACAGACGGCAACTTTGTTTTGACTGCATCAAAAGGTATAGTAGAAATACAAGCTACCGCTGAACAAAAACCTTATAATAAATCTCAATTTTTAAAACTGCTAGAATTAGCTGATATTGGTACACAACAAATTTTCAATATTCAAAGGAAGGCTCTTGGATTAGATTAAAACTATGAAATATAGAATTTTTAAAGAAAATAAATTAGTTATTGCTAGCCATAATCAGGGTAAAATTAAAGAAATTCGTGAATTACTTCATCCGCTAAATATTGAGATACTGTCAGCATATGATCTAAAAATAGAGGAACCAGAAGAAAATGGTTGTACTTTTGAAGAAAACGCTTTGATTAAATCTTCCTTCGTATCGAAAGCAACGAGTTTACCTTGTCTGTCTGATGATAGTGGAATATGTTTTTCTGATCTTAATAATGAGCCTGGCATTCACTCTGCAAGGTGGGCTGGGAAAAATAAAGACTTTGATTTAGCCATGTTTAAAATTAATAAAGAAATTAAAAAAATAAACAATCCAAATTATAATTGTCATTTCGTTTGTTCTTTGTCTTTATGCTGGCCTGATAATTATGATGTTACTGTTTCAGGTCGTGTTGATGGTAAATTTTCATGGCCACCTAAAGGCAAAAAAGGATTTGGATATGATCCAATATTTAGACCTCTAGATCATAAGTTAACATTTGCTGAAATGGTACCCAATTTCAAACATAATATAAGTCATAGATCAATAGCCTTTAATAAGTTAATTAAAATGTCTTTCCCAACTTTAAGCTCATGACAAATAAAAAGAAAAATCTTCTGAGCTTATATGTACATTGGCCATATTGTGAATCTAAGTGTCCCTATTGTGACTTTAACTCTCATGTAATTGAGGATGTTGATAAAGATGCTTGGACAAAATCATACACAAATCAATTATATGAATACAAATCATTTTTAGATAGATTTGACGTTAAATATGACAATTTAAGCACTATATTTTTTGGGGGAGGCACACCTTCATTAATGCCCCTTAAGATACTTGATCATATCTTAGATATTTCATCTAAAATATTTAAATTTAAAGATGATATTGAAATATCATTAGAAGCTAATCCAAGTTCATATGAAAGAGAAAAATTTAGACAGATGCATAAATTAGGCATCAATAGAATATCAATAGGGGTACAATCTTTAAATGATAAAAATTTACAATTTCTCGGTCGAAAGCATAATTATAGGGATGCTGAAACTGCAATTGATCTAGCAACCAATACATTTAACAATGTATCTATTGATTTAATTTATGCTTTATATGAACAAAATATTGATGATTGGGAAAATGAACTACAATCAGTTTTAAATAAATTTAATATCAACCACTTATCCGCATATCAATTAACTATTGAAAGAGGCACAAGATTCTTTAAAGATTTTAAAAAGGGTCTTTTGAAAGCAATTGATAATGATCTTGCTGCAGAATTTTTTACAAGAACTAAAACAATATTAAATGAACATAATTTTCAAAGATATGAGATTTCAAATTTTGCAAAAGAAAAGTTTGAAAGTAAACATAATCTAAATTACTGGAATTCAGAAAATTGGATAGGAATAGGACCAGGTGCATATGGAAGAATGTGGTCTTCAAATCAAGATAACAAACGTGTGGAAATAAAAAATTATAAAAATCCTAAAACGTGGTTGAATAAAAACTCTCAGAATTCTGAATTTGAAAATATTAATATTTTTAATCAATATGAGTCTGATATTGACACATTGATAATGGGTCTTAGATTGAGTAAAGGCATTGAGATAGAAAAACTTAATGATAAATCTATTATCCAGAAAACAAAATTTAAAGAATTAGAGACGGAAAATTTAATAATTATAGAAAATGGTAAAATAAAAATAAATGATGATCACTTAATTAAATTAAATAGTATTTTAAGCTATTTAATAAATTAATCTATATTGTTACAAAGTTTAATATTTTTTAACATCCCTAATTTTTCTATTTGCATAACTGACACAGGTTTTGTGAGTAAACCATTTGCTTTAAAAGTAAAGCCATTTATAAGACTTTTTACATCTTTAAGGAAAACGTCAATTGTTTTATTTTGATTTAAATAATTGATGCCAATTATACCTGCATCAAATCCTGCATTCGTAAAGTAATCATATTCATCCTTCCAAGCTTCATTCCAAATTAACTTTAGATCTTCTGTATTCTGGCTAGCAATCATTGGAAACCAGGCTTTTTCAAGAGAAGGTTCATTTTTAATTTCACTTGTATTAAACTCTTCAGTACCTAAAATTTGTACCTTTCTTGAATCTACATCATAAAAAGCTAACAATGGCGCAATTTCTAAAACAAACTCTTTGCTACCTCCTAAAAAAATAGTATCAAATTTAGTATGTGTTGAATTAACCTCTTCTTTGTAATTTAAAAAATGTTTTAAAATAGAAAATAATTCAGGCTTATTATTTATTTGTTTGTTAGATAAACGAAGTTTTTCAAAATAATTATCTTTGTTTGTTTTTATTAAACTAACCGATCTATCCAATATAATATTTCCATACAAATTTTTAGGAGCTATTAAACCAAATCTTTTACTTCCACTTCTTAAAGAACATGAAAAAATACTGTCAATTTGTTCTTCAGGAGAAAACCCTAAAGACCAAATATTTTTTTCAATTAAGGCTATGTCATTGGAAAAAGTAAACACTGGAATAGATTCAGCTTTTGCAAATGGCTTTATTTTTAAAAGGGATTCTCTCGTAAAAGGACCGATTATTAATTTAGGTTTAACAGTTTTGAGTATATTTTTTAAATTTAATTCATATTTATCCTTACCTGTATCAAAATAAACTATTTGAATATCTTTTGAACCAAACCTAAGAATGCTCATATCTAATGATTCTCTTATTTTTAAAGCAAAATTTGAATAAGAGCCAGTAAAGGGAAGTAAAGCTAAAATATTTTTATAATTTTCATTAATCTCTGAGTTATAAATGTTTTTATCATAATCAATAAGATTCGAAACTTCAGTATTATTCAGGTTTAAGTTAGTAGTATCTAAACTTAAATTTTGGTTTAACATTTTAAAAACCGCAGATAAAGCTTTGCTAGTTTTTTTGTTTTGTAACGGTTCTTTAGAAACTTTTCCCTGAAGTAACCTTTCATTTCTGAATTCAAAAACAACGTCATTATCATTTAATTGATTAGTAGTTGTATTTTTTGAAGTTCCAATTTTTTTTTTGACAACTTTTTCAGCAAAATAATTTTTATTAGGAGTCATTTTATGTTTGTCTTTAATTAATTTATTGGGATTTTGTTTCTCTACTACTATCTTAGGTATAGTTCGATTACACCCATTAACTATTAAGAATATACAAAGTAATATTATAATATTAGAATTGGAAAAACCCATGTTAACTCACAAAGTATTAAAACAACATAAATCAAGGTAATCTATTGGAAAATTTTAGTAAAGAAGATCTAGATTATTATAATAATACATATTCTAACAATCATTGTGGAAGCTTATACATTATAGCAACACCAATTGGGAATTATGATGATATAAGCTTAAGAGCAATAAAAATCATGGCTCTAGTTGATATTCTTCTTTGTGAAGATACAAGAAGAACAAAAAAATTACTTTCACATTTAAAAATTAAATATAAAACTCTTATTTCTTACAATGATATTAATGCTGAAAAAAAAAGACCATTCATTTTAAAACAATTATTCCTTAATAAGAATATAGGTCTTGTTTGTGATGCAGGAACCCCATTAATATCTGATCCAGGGTATAAAATTGTTCAAGAATGTTACCTAAAAAATGTAAATGTTACTCATTTACCAGGGCCTTCTGCAGTTATAAATGCTTTGGTACTCTCAGGTCTTCCAACAAACCAATTCTATTTTGGAGGTTTTCTATCTTCAAAAAAAAGTGGACGAGAAAAACAACTTTTGACTACTAAATATAATACTATGACAGGAATATGGTTTGATACTTGTTTGAGATTAGAAAGTACTTTAAAAATTATGCTTTATACTTACGGTAACAGAAAGATTTCGATTGCAAGAGAGCTTACTAAAATTTATGAAGATATTATTTGTGGTGATTTAGAAAACATTCATAATGTTATTAATGAGAGAAATCAAAATAACAAACCATTAAAAGGCGAAATAGTAATTATAGTGGGTGGATATAATTTTAGTACTGACTTAAATGCAGAAAAGTTAAAATTAATTATAGAAAATAAGCTTAAAAATTATACTTTAAGGGATGCTGTTAAATTGATAACTGAGGAAACAAATTTATCTAAAAAAATAATTTATAAAGAAGCTATAAAAATTATAAATACAATATAGGATCGAGATAAATTTATGGCTTATTTTATATTTTATCTTAAAGTACTAATTATTAAGGGGCAAATTTCATGAAAAAAATTTTTCTAATTTCTTTATTTCTTTTTGTTTTTCAATCATGTGCACCTATTATAGGAACAGTTGGAATGTTTTCATTAGGAGCGGCTTCTAAAGAAAAAGGAATTGGCACAGCATTAAGTGATACAATTATTAAAACAAAAATATCTAACTTAATATTTAAAAAAGATCCTAGTTTAATTGCTGATACTAAAATCACTGTAAATAACGGATCAGTTTTATTTACCGGGAAAGTAAACGAACCAGAGACGAGAATACAATTTACCAAAATTGCATGGAGCGTAAAAGGCGTTAATGAAGTAAATAATGAAATTCAAATAAGTAACACTTCAAGCCTTAGAAATATTGCTAGAGATATCTCTTCTATGGGTGAAATTAGAGCGCGAATTATGACTGATAAAAAAATTAATAGCCTTAATTTTTCAATCGACGTTGTAAATGATACTGCATATTTAAGTGGTATTGCTTCAAATATAGAGGAAATGAGATTAGTTAAGGCCCATGCTTCAAGTGCGCGTTTTATTAAAGAAGTTTATAATTATATTACGTTATCAGATGACACAAGATGAGCACTAAACTTAAAGTTGCATTTCTAATGGATCCATTAGAAAAACTTGATTTAAAGGGTGATACTAGTTTTGCTTTAGCTCTTGAGGCTCAAGAAAGAGGACACACAATTCATCATTTTACACCAGATGCATTAATATTAAGATCTAACAAAGTGCTAGCAAATATTTGTAAATTTGAATTAGTTATAGAAAATGAGATTAATAAATATAAATATTATGATAAAAATGTTCAATTATTATCTGATTTTGACATAGTGTTAATGAGACAAGACCCACCGTTTGATATGTCTTATATTACAGCAACACATCTTTTGGAAAAGCTGCCAAAGAAAACTATTGTAGTTAATAATCCTTTTGAAGTAAGAAATGCACCAGAAAAAATATTTGTAACTAATTTTCCTCATTTAATGCCTGAGACTTTAATCACCAAAGATATAAATGTTATAAAATCATTTAGAGATGAATTTCAAGATATCATTATAAAGCCATTGTATGGAAATGGAGGTCAAGGAGTTTTTCATTTAAAACCAAATGACGAAAACTTTTATTCAATTTTAGAAATGTTTTTTAAACAGAGCAACGAACCACTTATGATCCAAAAATATTTAAAAGATGTACGAAATGGTGATAAACGTATAATTCTACTTAATGGTGAAATTGTTGGCGCTCTTAATAGAGTCCCTCAAAAAGGGGAGAGTAGGTCTAACATGCATGTAGGAGGAAAACCTGAAAGGACATCAATAACAAAAAGAGATAAATTTATATGTGAAGAAATTTCTCAATCTTTAAAAGAAAAAGGACTTTACTTTGTTGGTATAGACATAATTGGTGACTTCATAACAGAAATAAATGTTACATCCCCAACTGGCATTCGTGAAATAAAAATTAATGATTCTATTAACATTGAAAAAATGTTTTGGGATTTCATAGAAAATAAAATATTAACTAATTAATCATTTTTCCCAAATTTTTTCCACCTAACAAATGCACATGAAAATGTGGCACATCTTGATTACCATCCTTTCCAGAGTTAGTTATCAATCTAAATCCAGAATCTGATATATTTTTCTTGTTTATTACATCATTTACTAATTCCCAAAAATGTTTAATTTCTTGATCCGAACCCTTTTGGGTAAAGTCATTAAAATCAATATATTTATTTTTAGGTATAATTAAAATATGTATAGGTGCTTGAGGATTGATATCCAAAAAGGCTAATGCGTGTTCATTCTCGAGTATCTTCTCACAATCAATTTCAGATCTTAAAATTTTTGAAAAAATATTTTTGTTATCATAGCTATTTTTCATGTATTTTTCCTCTATTTTTTTTTTCCTCAATCCCTGATTGTGATTGTCTTTTGGATAATTCATCCCAAATTTCTTGAGGATCTATGCCCATAGATATCCAAACAACAAGTAAATGATATAATAAATCTGCTGACTCATTTATAATGCCCGTTTTATTATTTTTAATAAAATCAATAATCAGTTCAGAGGATTCTTCCCCTATTTTTTTAGCCAATAAATCTGGATTTTTAATTAATTGTGAAGTGTATGAGGAATTATTATTTATTTTTGCTCTCTCTTTTAATAATTTAAAGAGCTCAGTAACAAATTGATCATCCATTTTATTTTTCACAATCTCTAATTTGAATACCATTTTTTTCCATTTCTTTTTTTACAGAAGGAATTGAAAAAATTCCAAAGTGAAATATCGAAGCTGCTAAAACAGCTGAAGCGCCTGCATGTAAAACGACATCAACCATATCTTGAGGATTTCCTGCTCCCCCAGAGGCTATAACTGGAACGGACACTTTATCTGATACTAACTTTGTCAATTCTAAATTATATCCTTTTTTAGTTCCATCAGCGCTCATTGAAGTTAATAAAATTTCTCCAGCACCATTTTCAACACCTTTCTGGGCCCAAGATAAAACATCAATGTCTGTTTTATTTTTTCCACCATGAGTAGTTACCTCGTAACCACTCAACATATTTTTATTATCAATGGCATCAATGGCTAAGACAACACACTGATTACCAAATTTATCTGATGCTTGTTTTATCAATCCTGGATTATAAACAGCCGATGAATTAACTGAAACCTTATCCGCTCCACAATTTAATAAATTTCTAAAATCACTAATATCATTTACTCCTCCGCCAACTGTCAAAGGGACAAAACACGACTCAGCTGTTTTTGAAATGACATCCAACATTGCTTTTCTTTTTTCATTAGTTGCAGAAATATCTAAGAAACAAATTTCATCAGCACCAACATTACTGTAAAGTTTTGCCTGCTCTGCTGGATCACCTGCATCTTGTAAATCTAAAAAATTTATTCCTTTAACTGTTCTTCCATTATGAACATCTAAACACGCAATAACTCTTGTTGAAAGCATTTATGTAACCACTCTTAAAGATTTGATTGCATCGCCAAAGGTAAATTTTTTATCATATAGAGCTCTTCCAATAACCACACCTTCAATACCGTTTGTAACTTGCTTGCTTAAATCGATAATATCTTTAATAGAAGAAACACCTCCAGAAGCTATCACTGGATGTGGAATAGATTTTGAAAAACTTATTGTTTGATCTAAACTCACACCTTGTAAGCTACCATCTCTAGATATGTCTGTGTAAATTATAGAGTTAATTATATTTGGGTTAAATTCTTTTATAAAATCAACAGCTTTAACCTTCGATTGATTTTTCCATCCATGTGTAGCAATCATACCGTCTCTTACATCGGCGCCTATTATTATTTTTTTATAATAATTTTTATTTAGTTTTTCTATAAAATGTGGGTTTTCAAGAGCTAGAGTTCCTAAAATAACTCTATTTACTCCGTTTTCTAACCAAAAATCTATATTTTCAAGACTTCTAATCCCCCCTCCTACTTGTACATGAACTTTGTTCTGTAAAAACTTTAACATTTTTTGAATTATAGATTTATTTACATTCTTACCTTCAACAGCACCATCAAGATCAACAATATGAAGCCACTCTGTACCTTGATCAACAAACCACATGGCCTGATCAAGAGGGTTTTCATGGTAAATTGTCTCTCTTTCCATGTCTCCAAATAATAGTCTAACGCATTTTCCATTTTTTATATCAATGGCTGGATATACAGTGAAGTTCTTATCTTTCATTTTTCTAATTCTTTATAATAATAGTGACCCGCAATATACTCACCATTTACAAATACAGATTTGGGATTAGAACCCGTTTTGACAAAACCTGCTTGTTCATACAATTGTATAGCTCGATGCTGTGTTTCTCTAACTTCTAAAGTTATGACTTTAAACCCATCTTTTTTTGCTTTTTCTTCTGCTTTTTCAAATACTGCTTTAGCCAAACCAAAACCTCGTGCCCATGGTGCAAAGAAAAAAGTACTTAAAATACACGAGTGTGCTTGAGCTTCATTATTTTTAGTTGGTTTGATTAATTGTACAGATCCTGCTACAACACTATCTAATTTTCCAACTATAAGAGTTCTTTCAGGTATTAATAATACACCCTTCCAATAATTTTGTAGTGTTCTTAATGCAGGAGGCGTTATCCAACCAAAGCCTCCTCCAGCTAAAATGGCTTCTTCTGTAGCGTCACAAAGTTCTTGTAAATCAACTTTGTTTAGGCTCTTACAAAGTTCAGCTTTAACATTAAATTTTTTTTTCACATTTTCTATTATTTTTACCATGTTATGTCTCGCAATTAATTTATGGTTTCCACATTAACCAGTTTGATATAATTTTTTGGCCTGAAAAACTACTTTTTTCTGGATGAAATTGAACGCCTACATAATTATCCTTGGCTATAACTGCTGGAATTTTATGATTATAGTTAGTATTAGCATATACTCTATTTGTTTCTTTAGATTTAAAATAATAAGAGTGTACAAAATAGAATTGTTCTTTTTCTGTTATGCTCTTTAAAATAGGATGTTTTTCTTCACTTATTTCTAAGTTGTTCCATCCCATATGAGGAATTTTATAATTTCTTCCCAAATAATCTGTGCCGTTATTATTTATTTTTTCTATATTACCTTTAAACCAACCAAAACCATCAGTTTTTAGTTTTTCCAAACTATACTCGGCCATTAGTTGCATGCCTACACATATACCTAAGAAAAGCTTATTTTTTATAATAACCTCATCAAATAAAACATCTATTAAACCTTGAATTTTTTGGAGCCCTTCTTTACAATCTGGGAAAGATCCAACGCCAGGTAGTACCAATAAATCGGAATTCTTAATTGATTTTAATTCACTTGTAACTTCAATACTAAAATTTAAATTATTTTCTAATATAGAATTTTTAAAAGCGTTTTCTACAGATTTTAAATTTCCAGACCCGTAGTCAATTATAACTAGTTTCATTTTAATTGCCCCCAGACAATGTACCTTTGGTAGAAGGAATATTATTAGAGTTTTGAGGATCAATTTTTATAGCCTCTCTTAAAGAGATGGCTAGTGATTTAAAACAAGATTCTAAAATATGATGGGTGTTTGTCCCATATAAATTTTCAACATGCAATGTAAATCCAGCAGCTTGGGAAAGTGACTGAAAAAATTCCCTAAATATTTCAGTTTCAATTTTTTTTATTGTTATACCAGGCAAAAAAACATTCCAGATTAACCAGGGTCGTCCTGATACGTCTATACAACATCTAGTAAGGCATTCATCCATTGGCAAATAATTAAAACTATAACGTTTAATACCTCTTTTATTTCCTAAAGCATCATTGATAGCTTTACCTAAAGCCCAACCAATATCTTCCATAGTATGGTGAGCATCTATTTGTAAATCACCTATACATTTTAATTGGATATCTATTAAACTATGTTTAGATAATTGTTCCAGCATATGATCAAAGAATGGAAGTCCAGTATCTATAAAATTTGTACCATCACCATCCAAATTGACTTTTACTTCAATGTTAGTCTCATTAGTTTTTCTTTTAATTAAAGCAATACGATTTTCATTGAATTTTGTCATACTCATATCCAAAACTTATAGTTAATATTTGTACTTGTTTCTAATTCTTAATAATAAGGCTCCCGAACCACCATTATTATTTGGAGCTTTTTCAAAGCTTATTAAATAATTTTTTATCTTTTTTTCTTCTAACCAAACAGGTACTTCTTTTTTCAATACACCTTGGTTGTTTAAGCCTTTACCAGTTATAACTAAAATATTTCTAAGGTTATTTTCATAGGATTTTAAAATATAACTTTCTAAATTTTGTTTTCCTACTTTAAGACTGTAGCCATGAAGATCTATCACTCCATCAGGTTTGATTTTACCTTTTTTAAATAATTTATAAGAATTAGCGATATTATTTTTTTTGATAGAATTTTTCTCTTCTATTTTGACTTCTTTTTTTAAATCATCTTTCTTCAGATTTAGAGTGAAATGTTCAAAGTTATCAATATAATCTTGCCATGTTTTTTTATCATTCTTTGATATAAAAACCATTATTCAAAGGCTTTTTGTTTCAATTAGGGACCAATTAGGATTTTCGTTTTTAATTTTTCTTTCAAACACCCATTCATCTTTAACAACTATTTCTTTTTCTTGATCACCTTCAATCAATTTATCATTTTTATCCATTAGTGCTATGATCTGTCTAGACTCAAATATAACATTTATTTTAATTAACGTTTTTGTAATTTTATGGGATAATATTTCATTTTTATCTATTGATTTAAGATCAATAATTAATGTTTCTTCTTCCTTGTTTCTATCATCAATTGCATTTTTAAAACTTTCTAACACAGATGGTTTTATGAAATTTTGAACTTTCTCTAAGTTATCGTTAGTAAAACTTTCTAAAACCATTTTGAAAAATGTTCTTGATCCAGATAAAAATTCATCTGCATCGAATGTCTGATCAATTTCTTTAATTTTATCTAAATCATTACTTATTAAATTATATTTTTCGTTTTTTTCAACTGGTTTAAGTGGTATTATATTAGAACCTTTATTATCTTTTTCAGCACCAGAGGAATCATATCCTGTTTTGGTACCAAGGATATTTTTAAGTCTAAATATTAAAAAAACTGCTATAACCCCAAAGATTAAAATATCTAAATAAGGAAGACTATTTTGCATATTAAATTTTCCACCACTGTTAAATTGATTAAATAAACATTATACAAAAAAAATTAAAAATTAATATGTATTATTGTCAATTTACGTTATAAAGGTAAACTTTTAGTCAAAATGAGAACCACATGAATAAAGTAGTAAATGACGAAACAAGTAACTTAATAATATTAAATCAATATATTAAAGATTTATCTTACGAAAATTTTCAAAAAAATGGAACTCAAAACTTTAATACAAAAGAAAATAATACTAATATTGAAATTAACGTTATTCATAAGCCTTATGGGGAAATTAATTTCGGAGTAAGCATTAAGATTACTATTAATTGTAAATCTAAAAAAGAAAAGAATACAATATTTCATTTAGAATTAGATTATTATGGACTTTTTAAGTCAGAAAACACAGAGCTTATTGATAAGAACAAGTTAGCATCAGAGGGGGCAAGAATTATTTTTCCTTTCGCCAGATCTATAATAGCAAGTGTTACTCAGAATGGCGGATTTATGCCTATAATTTTAGATAATGTTAATTTCAACTTAATGAAAAGTTAACTTTTTAGAGTTTCCCAGATACTTTTCGGTATTTGTTTTATACTTTCTATATGTAATTTATTATCATTAGTATTAATATCAACTCTTTTAGATGGGATAATTGGTTTATTATTATAAAAATTAATTAAGTCAAAAACTTCATTGTTATCATCTTTAATAAACTCATTATTATTTAAAAAATTTAGTTTTGTTTGTTTTCCACCAATTAACTCAAGATATACAAGTGACAATAACTTCGCATCTTTAAGTGCACCATGTATAGTTCTGTTTGAAATATCTATGTTAAATTTACGACATAAAGCATCTAAACTGACTGATTGACCTATGTACTTTTGTTTTGCTAGTAATAAGGTATCGATTACTAGATTTTCATCAATATTTGACATATCACAACTTTTTAGTTCTGAATTTATAAACCCTAGGTCAAAGGGGGCATTATGTATTATAATTTTACTGTTTGATATAAATTCTAAAAAATCCTCAGCAATTTCATGGAATAAAGGTTTATCAGATAAAAATTCTTGTGTTAACCCGTGAACCTTTTCTGCTTTTGGGTCAGATTTTCTTTGGGGATTTATATAAGAATGAAAATATTTGCCAGTTTGAATATGATTTTCTAATTCAATTACTCCAATTTCAACAATTCTATCTCCATTACTAAAATCTAAACCTGTAGTTTCTGTATCTAAAACTATTTCTCTCATGCTTTTAGAACCTTTTCTTTAAAAAAAATTGTAGATAATAAAAAAGTTAATAAAATAAAGACTAATATCTTCCCATAAGTTGTGTTTATTATATATGGTTTTTGTTCTTTTTTCATTTCGTCAGACCATTGATTTTCCTTTATTGATTCAAATTTCTCCTTAGTCATATTTTTTCTTTTTAAAACTCTCTTCGCTTGGTTTGCCTCTGAGGTTAAAGCTAAAAAAATATAATTACATATTTTATTTAAACCAGTTTCATACAATAACGGAACATCCATACCTACAATATTTTTAGATTCATATTTTTTTAAAAACATCTTTCTCTTTTTATTTACTAAAGGATGAATTATTTTTTCTAACTTTTCTTTACACTTAGTATCATTGAAAATTAATTTACTTAATTTTTCTTTATTGATAATTTCCTTGCTATCAATTATATCAATTACTTCAGGCCAATTTTTCTTAATTTTTTTAAGTACTAAAGAACTAGTTTCAATCAATCCTTTTACTACCAAATCAGAATCATGAATAGGTATACCAAAAAATTTTAACATAGATGCAATGGTAGATTTTCCCATTCCAATTGATCCAGTTATACCTATAATAATCATTATATGCCTTTTTTTTAATTGTTGATAATATGTTAATATAATTATAATTATTATCTTTATTGAAATTTAATTGTAAATGAACAAAAATATTAATAATTTAAAAACATCTTAATAAAAATATAAATAGAATTATTTACTTGTGGATATTCTGGTTTTTTACATACAACTAACACTTAATAAAATGATAACTTGTTGATAAACTCATAATAAAGTATTTATCCACAGAAAATCGATATACAACAATAACAATTAATTTTACTTAAAATAATCAAAAGATAAAAATTGTGAATAAAATAAATAATTTATTTAAAAATAAGATAAATCAGCAAACACCTATATGGTTTTTAAGACAGGCTGGTAGACATATTCCTGAATATTACTCTATTAGATCAAGAGCAAAAAACTTTATAGATTTTTGTTTAAATGAAGAACTTATTGTAGAAAGTACAAAACTCCCTTTAAAATATTATAACTTAGATGCAGCTATAGTTTTCTCTGATATATTAATGATACCCTGGGCAATGAACAGAAATGTAAAATTTACTAAAAACGTTGGTCCAACTATGGATCCAATGTTACCTAATGAAAGCAAAATTGTTAAAAATATTAATATTCCTTTATTATTAAAGCCTTTAGAAAATTCAATAAAAATTTTAAGAAGAGATCTACCGCCATCAATTTGTTTAATTGGTTTTTCAGGTGCACCTTGGACTTTAGCTTGTTATATGATTGAAGGCCAAAGTAGCAAAGATTTTATTAACACTAGAAAGGCAATTTGGGGTTCTAATATATGGTTTCAAGAACTTATTGAAACTCTAGTAATATACATTACAGACAAATTGGAAATGCAAGCAAAAGCTGGTGCGGATGTATTAATGATTTTTGATTCTTGGTCTCACATGATACCAAATAACTTTTTTAAAGATTTAGCTATTGATCCAATAGCAAAAATAATTCATCTATTACGATCCAGAAATATAAATATTCCTGTTATTGGTTTTCCTTTTAAATCTGGAGGATCTCTAATTAAGTACTCATATGAAAGTAATGTTGATTGTGTTGCATTGGATTGGACTGTAAATTTATCTTGGGCATTAGAAAGTATAAATCCATCAATTGCTATACAAGGTAATCTCGATCCAGCATCTCTTATTCCGAAGCATAATCCGTTTCTCCGAGAGAATGTTGAAAGTATATTGAAAAAAATGAAAGACAGAAAGTTTATTTTTAATGTTGGCCATGGTCTTACACCTGAATCTAGAATAGACAGCGTTAAACAAGTCATTGAAATTATTAAAGAATTCGAAATATAGGTTGTAATTTGTATTATGATATAATAAAAACATTACACTTAGTTTCAGTTATTTCATGGATGGTAGGGTTATTATATTTACCACGCTTATTCGTATATCACTATGATACTAAACATGAAAGTAAAACGGATAAGACTTTCTTACTTATGGAGTATAGACTTTTAAAAATTATTATGAAACCTGCAATGGTTTTAACATATATTTTTGGATTTTTATTAGTTTATGACAATAGTTATATAGTAAGTGAGGTTTATTTTATATTAAAGTTATTTTTTGTAGTTTTTCTTACTGTTTTTCATTTCTATTTATCTATTCTTTACAAAAACTTTGAAAAAGGTTATAGATCTAAATCTTCAAATTTTTATAGAAAAATAAATGAAGTACCAACTGTCTTAATGATTTTAATTATTTCTTTAATTATAATTAAACCCAACCTTCAAATATAATTCAACACTTCCAACTAAAGAGATAAAGATGCACTTAAAAGAATTAAAAGCAAAAAATCCAGCTGATTTACTCGTTTATGCTGAAAGTTTAGAAATAGAAAACGCAAGCACATTGCGCAAGCAGGATATGATGTTTGCTTGTTTAAAAAGATTGGCAGAAAATGATATTGGTATTTATGGAGACGGTGTTCTTGAGGTCCTATCTGATGGTTTTGGTTTCTTGAGATCACCAGAGTCTAATTATTTGGCCGGCCCTGATGATATATATATATCACCAAGTCAAATAAGAAAATTCAGTTTAAGAACAGGTGACACAGTAGAAGGAAAAATACGAGCTCCAAAAGATGGGGAAAGATACTTTGCTTTATTAAAAGTTGAAACGATAAATTTTGAAGAACCAGAAGCTGTAAGACATAGAATAAATTTTGATAATTTAACACCTCTTTATCCACAATCTAAAATAAACTTTGAAACTGAATTTGATCCAGAAAATAAAGATATTACTACCAGAGTAGTAGAAATGGTTGCTCCTATGGGAAAAGGTCAACGTGGATTAATAGTAGCACCTCCTAGAACAGGTAAAACTATGATGCTACAGTCTATAGCGCAGTCTATTTCAAAGAATCATCCAGAAATATATTTAATTGTTTTATTAATTGATGAACGACCAGAGGAAGTAACAGACATGCAAAGGTCTGTCGATGGGGAAGTAATTAGTTCAACGTTTGACGAACCTGCATCTCGTCACGTTCAGGTTACAGACATGGTTATAGAAAAAGCTAAACGATTGGTTGAGCATAAAAGAGATGTAGTTATACTCTTAGATTCTATTACAAGGCTAGCAAGAGCGTACAACACAGTTATTCCATCTAGTGGAAAAGTTTTAACTGGTGGTGTTGACGCAAACGCTTTACAAAGACCAAAAAGATTTTTTGGAGCAGCCAGAAACATAGAAGATGGAGGTTCTCTTACTATTATTGCTACCGCTCTAGTAGAAACAGGATCTAGGATGGATGAAGTAATATTTGAGGAATTCAAGGGCACAGGCAATAGCGAGGTTATCCTCGACAGGAAACTTTCTGACAAAAGGACGTTTCCAGCAATAGATGTAACAAAATCAGGAACAAGAAAAGAAGAGCTTTTAGTGGAGAAAGATACTTTATCTAGAATGTGGGTTCTTAGAAGAATATTGATGCAGATGGGCCCCGTCGACGCTATGGATTTTTTAGCCGATAAACTTAAACAAAGTAAATCTAATGAAGACTTCTTTAGGGCAATGAACAAATAAATTAATGTTTCACGTGAAACAAATTTAACCTTTAAAGTATAATAATTTGGATACTATATTTTCATCTGCTTCTAATTTTCAAAAAAGCGCTTTAAAAATTATTAGGATATCAGGTGAACACGCTAACATTGTGCCTTCAATTTTCTCATTTAAGCCAACACAGCCAAGATTAGCGTCTTTAAGAAAATTACATGATCATAATAATCAAATAATTGACAATGCTTTAGTTATATTTTTTCCAGGCCCTCATACTGCAACTGGTGAAAATATAATAGAGTTACATCTACACGGCAGTTTAGTTATAGAAAAGAAGATTTTTCAAATGTTAGGTAATCAAAAAAATTTTCGTATTGCTGAACCTGGAGAGTATACTAAACGAGCTTTTCTCAATGGAATTATTGATTTGACACAAGCAGAAGGCCTTAACGATTTAATTAATGCAGAAACAGAAAATCAATTTAAGATATCTATGTCTCAATTTGAAGGTGTTTTATCAGAAAAAGTCAATTCTTGGAGAGCTAATATTGTATTTTTATTATCAAAATTAGAAGCATTAATCGATTTTTCAGACGAAGATCTCCCCTTTGACCTTGAAAAATTATTTGCTAAAAACATTATTAATTTACTGACAGATATGAAACTATCAATCAAATCTAGTTCATTTGGGGAAAGAATAAGAAATGGTTTTGTAATTACTCTAATTGGACGGCCTAATGTAGGAAAAAGCTCGTTAATTAATTTCTTATCAGATAGAAAAGTCGCGATAGTAACTAAGGAACCTGGTACAACAAGAGATATCTTAGAAGTATTACTTGATTTTGAAGGATATCCAATCATTCTTAATGATACTGCTGGTATAAGATCAACAAAGTCAGAGATAGAAAAAATAGGTATAAAAAATGCAATTGAGAAAGCAGATAAATCAGATTTAATCTTAATTTTATCAGACAGTGAAAATTTTGATTTCACTGAAATAAAAAAGTCATCAAGAAAAATTTTAATTCATACGAAGTCTGATTTGGGTAAACTAAATAAAAAAAACGTACATGAAATTTCTATAAAAGAAAACACAGGTATTGATCAATTAATAAAAATTATTGTAAAACATTTAAAATCATTAGAGCCTAAAGAAAACGCATTACTTACAAGAGAGAGGCATGTTCAAGCTGTTAAAAGAGCCTCTGATGCGCTAAAAAGAGCTTCCTTAACGAACTTAAACATTAATCCTGAATTGGCAGCGGAAGACTTGAGAGTTGCAGCTACGGCTATTGGTTCCATAACTAATAATATTGACGTCGAAGAAATTTTAGACGATATATTTAGTAGTTTTTGTATTGGTAAATAAGAAATAAAGGTTAAGAATGAAGAGTTTTGACGTAATTGTTATTGGAGGGGGGCATGCTGGTATTGAGGCAGCGGCAGCATCTTCTAGAATGGGCTCCAAAACAGCGCTAGTAACAATGAATATTGAAACAATTGGTGAAATGTCATGTAATCCAGCTATAGGTGGATTAGGTAAGGGCCACTTAGTAAGAGAAATAGATGCTTTAGATGGATTAATGGCAAGAGCGATTGATAGTTCAGGAATTCAATTTCGGATGCTTAACCGATCAAGGGGCCCGGCTGTTCACGGGCCAAGATCGCAAGCAGATCGGAAACTTTATAAAAAGTCTATAAATCTATTATTAAAACAACAAGAAAATTTGTCTATAATTGAGGGAACAATTAAAGACTTAAAAATTTCTAATAAGGAAATTAAAGGTGTTGTTCTTCAAAATGATGAAGTTTACTTCTGCAAGTCTGTTGTTTTAACAACAGGAACATTTTTAGGAGGAATAATTCATATAGGAGATGAAAAAATATCTGCAGGCAGAATTGGTGATAAATCTTCAGAAATTCTCTCTAAGAAGATACGACAATTAGGCTTGCCTATTGGAAGACTGAAAACAGGTACGCCGCCAAGATTAGAAAAATCAAGTATTGATTGGAAAAAAGTTGAAATGCAATCAGCTGACCCAGTTCCGGTCCCATTTTCTTTTCTGAATAGTGAGATAAAGGTTAAACAAATTGAATGTGGTATTACAAGAACTAACATACATACACATAAAATAATATCTGATAATATTAATTTATCTCCTGTGTATTCAGGCTCGATTGAAGGCTCTGGTCCTAGATATTGTCCAAGTATAGAAGATAAAGTAAATAGGTTTAATAACAAGGATTCGCATCAAGTTTTTTTAGAGCCCGAAGGTTTAGATAGCTCTTTAGTGTATCCAAATGGTATTTCTACAAGCTTACCCAAACATGTTCAGGATAATTTTGTTAAAACTATAGTTGGTTTGGAAAACGTTAAAATTAGTCAATATGGTTATGCCATAGAATATGATTATATGGATCCACGAGCTTTAAACAGCTCTCTTGAAGTTAAGGAAATTAAAGGTTTGTTTTTTGCAGGGCAAATTAACGGAACTACTGGATATGAAGAAGCGGCTGCTCAAGGCATAATTGCTGGAATTAATGCGTCGATCAAACTAAACAATAACCCTAAGTGGTTTTTGTTAGACAGATCTGAAGCTTATATTGGCGTTATGATTGATGATTTAATAACAAGGGGAGCCCCAGAACCATATAGGATGTTTACGTCAAGAGCCGAATTTAGATTATTATTGAGATCTGATAATGCTGATCAACGGTTAACTGAAAAAGGAATTAAGTTTGGTGTTGTTGGAAATAAAAGAAAAGTTCTTTGGAATATAAAAAATAATGAGCTTGAACATGCAAATGAAATCATGGATAAATTGACAGCAAAACCAAGTGAGTTAAAGAAATACGAATTGCCATTTACTAGAACTGGACAATCTCGTAAGCCGAAAGATATTTTGTCATCTGGTGAATATCATATTAAAGACCTATTTTCTTTGTGGCCTGATTTAAAGAAAATATCTAATAATTTGCACTCTCAATTGGAAACGGACTGTAGGTACAATGTCTATTTGAAAAGACAACAAGAAGATATTAATGCATATCAAAAGGAAAATAACATTAACATACCTTTAAATGTTGATTTCAATAAAGTAAAAGGCCTATCAAATGAAGCCAAGGATATTTTAAACAACGTAAAACCTAATACAATTGCGCAAGCAGCCAAACTTCCAGGGTTTAACCCTACGTCTACTTTATTACTTTTGAGATATTTAAAAAAACAACCAAAAGAAAAAAATTTCAGTGAAAATTAATTCTTATGAAAGTTTTTGTTCTCATTTATATGTTTCACGTGAAACATATGAAAAATTTGAAATATATCACGAAACATTGTTTAAATGGCAAAATTCAATAAATTTAATTAGCAACTCTACTCTTGATAATATATGGGTTAGACATTTTCTTGATTCAGGTCAGTTATATCGTTTTACCAAAAATATAAGTGGAAATATATTAGATTTTGGTTCAGGAGCAGGTTTTCCTGGTTTGATACTAGCCATGATGGGCAATAATAATATAAATATCGTAGAATCAGATCAAAAAAAGTGTACTTTTATTCGTGAAGTAGCAATGCTATCAGAAACTAATATTAAAATTTATAATTGCAGGATTGAAGATTTAAGCTTTTTAAAACCTAATCTAATAATGGCAAGAGCTTTAGCGCCTCTTAATAAGTTAATTAAATATGTAGAAAACTATATGGAAAAAAGACCATATAATCTGAACGAATTTCCTAACCTATTGTTTTTAAAGGGTAAATCATATAAAAATGAGCTTTTAGAGATTAGTAAAACAAGAAATTTAGATTATAAAATATATCAATCTATTACTGATGAATTAGGTAAAATTGTGTATATAAGTAAAGTAAATGTGTTAAGTATTACAGATGAAAAATAAATTAAATAAAACTATAGCAGTTGCTAATCAAAAAGGTGGTGTTGGCAAAACTACATCTGTTATTAATTTAGCCACTGCTCTAGCAGCATGTGATAGACGTACACTAATTATTGATTCCGATCCTCAAGGAAACGCCAGCACAGGTTTTGGAATTAAATATAATGAAAGAGATATCGATCTATATTCAGTTATTTGTGGAAAAAATAATATAGTAGATTCAATAAAATCTACCATGATTCCAAAACTTGATATTATTCCTACTTCACCAAATTTATCGGCTCTTGAACAGGAACTTGTAAACGTTGAAGATAGAGAATATCTCATTAACAATCTAATTAAAAAAATTAAGGGTGAATATGATTACATATTTATAGATTGTCCACCATCATTAGGTCTGATAACTTTAAACGCTTTATGTGCTGTGAATAGTTTAATAATACCACTTCAAACGGAATATTATGCTTTAGAAGGATTAACGCAATTAATAAACACATTTGATTCTGTTAAAAATAATTTTAATAAAGATATTACTTTGCAAGGCATACTTTTAACTATGTATGACAAAAGAAACAAAATTTCTGAAATGGTTTCTAAGGATGTAAAAAGTCATTTTAATAATAAAGTTTTTAAAACTGTTATTCCAAGAAATGTAAGAGTATCAGAAGCTCCAAGTTATGGCCAACCTGTTCTTATGTATGATATATCTTGCCCTGGTTCACAAGCATATGCTTCTTTAGCAGGCGAAATTATAAATCAAGAGAAAGACTTATAATGAAAAAAAATAAAAATTCTAAGAATACTGGATTAGGGAGCGGGTTATCAAGCCTATTAGGTAACGAATTTGAAAAAAAAGCAATTTTTTCAGATAGCAGTGTTAATGATAAATTTAAAATGGTGCCTGTCGAATTTATAGAGCCAGGACCTTGGCAACCAAGAAAAACTTTTGATAAATCTGAAATAGAATCATTAGCAAAATCAATAAAAAAACAGGGTGTTATTCAGCCTATAATATTGAAATCTAAGGAAAATAAGAAAAATGAGTTTTTCATCATTGCTGGAGAAAGAAGATGGAGAGCATCTCAACTAGCTAAAATACATGAAATACCTTCAATTATTAGAGATGACGTAGAAGATGAAAAGATAGCAGAATTATCTTTAGTAGAAAACATACAACGATCTGAACTAAATCCAATTGAAGAGGCAGAAGGTTATCAATCCTTAATTAATAAATATAATTATAAACAGGACGATGTTGCACAAGCAGTCGGAAAATCACGATCACATATAGCAAATATAATTAGACTATTATCTTTATCAGAGTTAGCTAAAGATTGTTTAATTCAGAATAAATTGACGATAGGGCAAATAAGACCACTAATAGGCCATAGTGATTGCGATCACTTATTAGATATAATAGTGAAAAATAAATTAACATCGAGGCAAGTTGAAAAACTTGTAAAACAAGGACAGGCAAAATTTTTAAAACCTAAACTACAAAAAGAAATAGATATAGTGAACTTAGAAAAAGAATTATTAGAAATTACTGGTATAAAAGTAAATATTAACTATGACGCTAACAAAAATGCAGGAAGTATAAGCTTAGATTGTAAAAATTTATCTGAATTTAATTATATCATAAAAAAAATCAAGTCCTAGCAGAATTCTTAGCCATCAATGACGTTGATAATATAAATTGAGAAATTAATATTTTGTCCGGATAGATGCTGGATTTACATTTTAATTCAATTTCGATCAATCTCTTAAAAATAAGATTAATTTTTTTTAAACTCCATAATCTACATTGAGTAGTTAATAGCGGCCGGTCTTTAAAAAAAATGGGGGGTCTTGCATTGTTTATAGTTTCTGAAAGATTTGATCCATTTTCAACTTTTAAGAGAATTTTTTCTATTATCTTAAAATGTTTCATGAATAATCTAGTGATGTTAATAGCTGAAGAAGAATTTTCATAAATTTTATCTAAATAAAATAATGATTCTTTAATTTTTCCACTCGTGCATAATTGTATAATTTTATTAAAATTTAAATCTATATTATCAGTAATGAGCTTTAAGATTGATTCTTCGGTTATATTTTCGTTATCTATTAAAAAACTCTCTAATTTTTTAAGTTCTGTTAGATTAATTAAAGTATCAGGGTTAAACTTTGTACTTAAAATGGAGATAAAATCAGTAGAAAAATTAAACCCATATTTATTAAATAATCTAGATATATCTATTTTTACATTATTAGAATTTTCTTCATAACAAGGTACTAAAAATCCATAATCTAAATTTTCAATAAATTTAACTAGGTCATTTTTTGAACCTAAATTATTGGCTTTTATTAAAAGTAAATAATCATTATTATTTTCTTTTATTGTATTCAAAATAATATTTTCTATGGTTTTATTAATTGTTACATATGTAAGATCTAATAAGACAATTCTTTTATCTTTTCCCATACTAAATGTTGAAATACTGTCATTTAATATAGTAGGATTTTCTTTAAAATCATTTCCATCCACTTTAGAAACACTAAATGGATCATTTAAATCAATTGATAAAACATCAATAGTTTTGTTGTAAAGTAAATTAACTAGGCCATAGTTTGGTCCGTGCAATAAAACTATTTTATATGGATTTTTATTTTTTAGTGAGGTTAAAAAATTATCTGACTTAATTTTCAATTTAATTTTTTCATAATTAGCTTAATTTTTAAATATAACTTTTTTGCTGAACTAAGAATAAGTCTCTCTTTGATATGTTGGAGACTAACATCATTAGTATATAGAGAGCTAGATGAAGAACTTAGTGCAGGAAAAGTAACAACGGAACCTGACATTAAAATTTTTCCTGATTTTGAATCAATAAGAGAATATTGAACAGTGCCTTTTGTAGATTGAAGAACATTCAAACCACTTACAGACAATGTTTCATTTGATGTAAATGATATATTAGATTTTAGAATAAAGTTAGTATCTTTTTTAGGTTGATTATTAAATAATCTATCCAAATGCTTCTTAAGCAACATGTCATATTTATTATTTGGAGTTTCTATGTTTATATTATGAGTGTATTTTAGATTTGTTGATTGATATTTAGAAAATTCACATCCACTTAATAATAACAAAAAACATATAAATACTTTTATTCTAATAAAAAACATATAGTTACCATTTTAAATAACAAAATTAACGACACGGTTAGGTACTGTTATAACTTTTTTTGGAATACCATTCAAAAACTTTAAAACATTTTTTTCTTTCATGGCAATTTTTTCTAAATCTAGCTTATTAGTATCAAAAGGGACATCTATTACAGCCCTCACTTTACCGTTTACCTGAACTGGAATTTCAATATTATTTTTTTTCAAATAAAGGTGATCAATTTCAGGCCAAGCTTGATCACATATCATTTTAGAATTACCTAATGTAGCCCATAATTCTTCTGCAATGTGAGGAACCATAGGATTTATAAGTATTAGTAGTTTTTTTGTTGTATGTAAAACAACTGCTTCGTCAGACACATTAGTAATCTTATAAGATGCAACTGCATTAAATAATGTTCTAATTGAGGCTATGGCATTATTGAAGTGAAAATTTTCAATATTTTTAGTAATGTCCTTTATGGTAATATTTAAAACAGTTAGTAATTCTTTATTTTGTTTAGACGGATCTTGTAGTAATTCTTCATCATTTTCAAAATTTTTGAGATTTAGTACAAATTTCCATAGTTTATTTAAAAATCGCCAAGAACCATCAATACCTGCATCTGACCATTCCATATCTCGATCAGGTGGTGAATCAGATAACATAAAAAAGCGTGCTGTATCTGCACCGAAATTAGAAATAATTTGTTGTGGGTCAACAACATTCTTCTTTGACTTACTCATTTTCTCTGTTCGACCTACAAACACTGCCCTTTTAGTTTCTGCATGCAAAAAGTTGTTATTTTCTTTTATTACCTCATTCGGAAATAACCACTGTTTGTCTTCTGTAATAAAAGTTTGATGGCATACCATACCTTGTGTTTGTAAAGACTTAAAAGGTTCTTCTATATCTATTGATTTGACTGCCTTTAATGCACGCATAAAAAAACGTGAATAGAGAAGATGCATCACAGCATGTTCTACTCCACCTATATACTGGTCTACTGGCATCCAATACTTAATAGCTTCATCAGAAAAAGCTTTAAGAGGGTTTAAATCAGTAAATCTAGCAAAATACCAGCTTGATTCGAAAAAAGTATCAAATGTATCTGTTTCTCTTATTGCATCTTTATTACACTTTGGACAATTAGTAAACTTCCATGTTGGGTGTGTTTCTAATGGATTTCCATTTGATTCAAAATTTATATCTAGAGGTAAAGTAATGGGTAAACTTTCTTCAGGAACTGGAACTTCTCCGCAACTATCACAAAAAATAATTGGGATAGGACAGCCCCAATATCTTTGACGAGACACTCCCCAATCACGTATTCTAAAAGTTGTAGTTTCCTTGCCAATATTTAATTTTTCTAATTTCTTTATACTTAATTTAATGCCATCTTCTATATTTAATCCATCTAGAAAATCAGAATTAATATGAGTGCCATCGCCAATATACGGTAAATCACTCTCAATTTCTGAAACTTTATTTTCTACAACTTCAATTATTTCTAAATTATATTTTTTAGCAAAATCAAAATCTCGTTGATCGTGTGCAGGACAGCCGAAAATTGCACCTGTTCCGTAATCCATTAAAATAAAATTAGCTATAAATATTTTTAACTTAAAATCCGTTTTGAAAGGATGAGATGCAGTAAGAGAGGTTTCATATCCAAATTTTTCAGCTTTTTCTATATCAATTTCTGAAGTTGATTGTTTTTCACAAAACTTTATAAAGTCTAGAGCATCATTATCCTTATTACCAATTTCGAGTGCAAGAGGGTGTTGAGGTGAAATAGCTATAAATGTAGCTCCAAATATTGTGTCTGGTCTTGTAGTAAATATATCAATTTCTTTATCTGAATTGTTAACTTTAAATTTTAGAGTGGCACCTTTACTCTTACCAATCCAATTTCGTTGCATAGTTTTAACTCTATCAGGCCAAGATGTTAAGTTATCAATTTCATTAAGTAAGTCGTTTGCAAATGCAGAAATTTTCAAAAACCATCCATTCATTTTTTTCTTTTCAACTTGAGCACCTGAACGCCAGCCGCATCCATCAACAACTTGTTCATTCGCTAAAACGGTTTGTTCAACGGGGTCCCAATTAACCCAAGTTTCCTTTTTATAAGCAATACCCAATTTATAAAAATCTAAAAACATCTTTTGCTCAAACTTATAATAATCTGGGTCACAAGTTGCCAGTTCTCTATTCCAATCGTAGGAAAGTCCCATTTGTTTAAGCTGCATCTTCATGCTTTTTATATTGGAATTCGTCCATTCTGAAGGGAGTGTTTTGTTTGCAATAGCTGCATTTTCTGCAGGAAGCCCAAAAGCATCCCATCCCATTGGATGAAGAACGTTAAAGCCTTGGGCTTTTTTGTACCGAGCGACTAAATCCCCTAGGGTATAGTTTCTTACATGTCCCATATGAATTGCACCTGATGGGTAAGGAAACATTTCTAAAACATAGTATTTAGGTTTACTGTAGTCTATTTCGGCTTTAAAAACGTCACTTTCGAGCCATTTTTTTTGCCATTTTTTTTCAATAAGAGAGGGATTATATTTCATTTTTAATAATTATTTATCCAAGTTTAATTTTAAGTTTCTAGCTTCATTCAAAATACTATCTTCAATTTGAGTAGCTAAGCTATTACTGGTTAAAGGTTGTGACCAAATATTATTTTTAAAATTCTGAATTTCAACTTTAATTTTAATGCTTTCAGACTTTAATTCGTTTGTATTAATATTAACCGTAATTTTCAATCTTTGATTTTGGATATTTTTATTAACATACCAGTCAGTTATAATTGTTCCTGAAAGAGCATCTGTGGATATTAAAGGTACAAATGATAATATATTAAGAGTTGCACGCCATAAATAACCATTAACATTAACGTTATCTAAATTTTGAGGATTAATAATTTTTGACAATAAAACATCTTTTCTAGTATCTTCCAACACAAGTATAGGTTTTTGTGTTTCGCCATTAACTTGGCTAGAGAAAACTGATTTATAATTTGAACAACTTGAAATCATCAAAAGGATAGTTATTAATAATATGTTTTTTATCATTAATTTAATCCTCTATAAAATTTTTAGATAAGTTTTATCAGTATTTTGTTATACATCAATTAAATTATAATTAAAATTTAATTAAGAAACATGCTAGAGCATAACTTAAAATAATATTAGAAACACTTATCTTATTTCTATTCTTTTTAAAATAAATATATTTTATATAGTTAAAGGGTTAACATTTTGGAAAATATTGAAAAAAATAGAGAAGAACTTTTGAATGAAATAAATATTAGTCATTTAAATAGTAAATTTAAAGGATCAAAAGTTACAAAATTAGTTGCAGTTTCTAAAAAACAAGATGAAAATAAAATAGATACTGCAATTCAGATTGGTCAAAGAATTTTTGGAGAAAATAGAGTACAAGAAGCACGTCAGAGATGGGAAGAGAGATTAAAACATATAGATGATTTAGAGTTGCGGCTGATTGGGCCCCTTCAAACTAATAAAGTAAAACAAGCATTAAAATTATTTGATATTATTGAAACAGTCGATAGGGAAAAGTTAGCAAAAGAGATACATTTGCATTTTGATAATAAAGTCAAAACAAAAAGCTTCTTTATTCAAATTAACACAGGAAGTGAATCTCAAAAAAGTGGTATTTTACCCCTAGAATCTGACTCTTTTATTCAATATTGTGTAAATGATTTAAAACTTCCAGTTATTGGTTTAATGTGTATTCCTCCTTATGATGAAGAATCTGCAATGCATTTTTGTTTATTGAAAAAAATAGCTGATAGGAATCAATTATCAGAATTGTCAATGGGTATGAGTGAAGATTTTAAAGAGGGAATAAAATTTGGTGCTACGTCTGTGAGAATAGGAACCAAATTTTTTGGACAAAGAACTATTGTATTATAAAATATGTCCTGACTTTTCTAGTTTAGTTTTAAGGTATTTTTTATTATGCTTATTTGGTTCAATCTTTATACTAACTCGTTCTGTAACGTTAATCCCTAAACTTGATAAATTTTCTACTTTTCTAGGATTATTAGTTATGAGTTTCAATGTATCAATATTTAATTTTTTAAGTATTTGCTTCGCAGGGTAGTACAATCTTTCATCATCATCAAAACCAAGAGCCATATTTGCTTCGACTGTATCCATTCCTTTTTCTTGTAAAGTATATGCTCTAAGTTTATTTAATAAGCCTATATCGCGACCTTCTTGAGCTAAATATATCAATATACCTTCATTAGCTTGAGACATCATTTTAATGGATTGTTTAAGTTGTTGGCCACAATCACATTTTAAACTTTCAAGAACATCACCCGTTATGCATTGACTATGAACTCTTACCAAAGGAATATGTTTATGTTTTGTAATATTTAAAACATTTCTTGTTTCACCAAAGAGTAAACAAAAATGTTCATCTCCACCATCTTTTGGACGAAAAATAATAATTTCACAATTATCGGTATAAGAAATTGGAACCTTAGCTTTTACAGACATGGTAAGGTTATCTGTATTTGAGGTTTCGTAGGATTGTATATCATTCGTCTCTACGTGCAGTAAGTCATTTTTAAAAGCCCATTGATTAATATTTTCAATTTTAACATTAGATATAATAGACATTAAACCGGCTGGGAGAAGCCTAGCTTGTCTTAAAATCAGAAGACATGAGGATATAATACTTTTATTACTTTCTAATATAACTCCGTTTATCAAAGGTTTCTCATAACCGTATAATGGCATACATAGGGATAAAATGTCATTTATAGACCAATTTTTATTTATCAAAATAGAGCTTGGTTGATTTTTTACATTTATACCTATGGCATTAGAGCGATTTGAAGATAAAATAATACTTGGCCTTGATAGAGACTGTTCAGATAATTCTTGTATTGTTTCTTTTTCAATTAATTCTGAAGCAACTAGCAATACACAAGTTCCAGTATTAATATCTGAAACAATAAGTTTTCCACCTCGTCTAAGCTCTGATATTGCTCTTTCTATTTTAACTGTTAAATTATTATTATGCATTGTAACCAAGTAAATTTATTGATATTTAGTTAAATTTTAGGTTTTTTCTTTTATGGAAAAAAAACATACATTATTATTATATGAAAAAGAGATTTTTTTAAACTCTATTTTGCAAGAGCAATTTTTATATTCTGAAGATTATCAGTTATTTATTGCACAAAATGAAGAAAAATTATTAGAAATGATAAACAATAGACTTTTTGATTTTTTTGTCCTGAATTTAGATATTCTTAATAATAATTTATCTACTTTTCTTAAAAATTTTAAAGAGTATAACAAGCACGAAAATATAGTAGCATATTATTTTGAAAACAAAAATTACGAGGAATATAAAAACTACAACTTAAGTTTTTTAAAAAAACCTTTTAAATTTAATACATTATTAAATTATTTAGATAATATTAAAAAAACTGATTTCTCTTTGAGCAACAATTATTTAATGGAGCATATTCAATTTATCGCAATTAAAAAAATTATTTATAATTCAAATAATCATTATCAAGAGCATTTAACAGAAAAAGAAACCTACTTACTTGATTACTTAAATAAAAATAGAAATATAAATTTAACTAAAGCAGATCTATTAAAAAAAATATGGGGAGTGAATGAAGATATTAATACACATACATTAGAAACTCATATGTATAGGTTGAGGTTAAAATTAAATAAAATAGAACCAAATTTATCCTTTTCTCTACTAAATCAAAATGGTCTTTATTGTATGAAAGATAACGTTTAAAAGTAAAAGATAACCTTCTGAATATAGTCAATTTTAAAACTTGTTTCTCATGAGAAACATAAATAAAAATGTTATAAAAATTCAATAGTTTATATATATGGCTGGGGCGGTAGGATTCGAACCTACGGTACACGAGATCAAAACCCGATGCCTTACCACTTGGCTACACCCCAATTGATTATTGAATTACATTATTTAAACTATATTTTCAAGTGTTTTAGAGGTTCTTATTCTGTTCATGTTATAATTTTTTTTTTGCCCATACCAAATAAAGTAATTAGGATTATCCTGTTTATTAAAAAATTCTAAGAATTTCATGATTTCATTAATGTTTTTAAAAATTCCAAAACATGTTGAACCACTTCCTGTCATTCCATAAGCTGTTATAGTCTTCGATTTCTGTAAATGTGACAACACAGATGAAATCTGAGGTGCCAAGTCAATTGCTGATGATAAAAGAGAATTATGTATATTAATATTTCCAAAACGTGTGTCAGGAATGTCACTCTCATTTGAGCTGGAAGCATCATACTGCTGAAACACTTCTCTAGTTGATAAATTTATTTTTGGATTAATTAACAAAAAATAATAATTATTCATTACTTTTGTCCTTGTTATTTTATTACCATATCCTCCAAGTCTTAAATCCTTGCTATGTAGGCATGCTGGAACATCTGACCCTAAATTTATTCCTATTTTATAAAGTGTTGATACGTTAATTTTTTGTGTATTATGTTCTTTATTGTATAAGTTTCTTAATAATATTAAAGTGGAAGCAGCATCTGCAGATCCTCCGCCTAATCCAGCTCCAATAGGTATTTTTTTATCTAAGTAAACTTCAAATTTTATATTCCATTTAGTTAATATTCTAAATTGATTTATAGCTTTAAAAATCAAATTATCGTTAGGGTCAATGTTGAAATTATTAGGTGTTTTACTTTGATTAAATAAATCTTTGTTACTTTTTTTAATGTATATTTTATCAGTTAACTCTAAGAAACATATATCGCTTTCTAATAAATGATATCCATCTTTATTTTTTCCTTTAATAAACAAATTTAGGTTAAGTTTTGCGGGAGCATTTATTGAATAATATTTATTCATATTTATTTAACTTATCTTTTATTGAAGTAATCACAGTAATATTATTTTCATATTTCAATGCTTTTTTCCATTCATAGACTGCTTCTTTGGTTCTACCTAACATCAAATAACAATCACCAAGGTGGTCCATAACTTCAGAGCTTCTTGGTAAAATCATAATTGATTTTTCAAGATAAAAAACAGAAGACATATAGTTCTCTCTTTTAAATTCAACCCAACCAAGAGTATCAAGAAAAAAACCATTATTAGGATCCAAAGATAAAGCTTTTTTAATATGATTGAGGGCCAAATCTAATTCTTCATCCCTTAGAGCTAAACTATAAGCAAAGTAGTTTAAAGTATACGTTTCTTCAGGGTCTTTTTTTAAAATCGTTATTAATAATTCTTTTGCCTTATGCCAATCTCCCATTTTATCTAAACTAGAGGCATATAAAAATAATAGACGATTATTTTCGCCATGATTTTCAATTATTTTCTTATATATTTGTATGGCTTTATAAAAATTACTTTTAGATTTAAAGTAATCTGCCATTTGCAACATAATAAATTTATTATTTGGCCATTTATCTTTAATTTTAAATAAATGTTTTTTATGTTCAGCATTTAGCCTTGATGATTTAAGTATTGATAGCTTTTTTAGATTACTGGGCAAATAAAAAAAAGATTCTGAAGAAATTGAATTAAGTTTTTTTAGAGCGATTTCCTTTGATTTTTGATCATCATATATTTCAGCAAGTGAGTATTTAGCAATATCCATGTTTGGATATAAGTAAAGAGCGAGTTCTAATAAAATTTTTAGATGAGAATATGAATATTCTTGTAAATTATTTACTTTGACATTGTTATAAATTTTGGAGGCCAAAATAATATTTAAATCTGGTACCTCATTGAAAATATTTTTAGTTTTATAAATATTTTTTATTAAAAGTTTTTTATCAAATTGATTAGGCAGATTTTTTTGAATAATAGTTTTAAATTTATCAATATCATTAACTCTAAAATAATATCCAGCCAACAGAAGTAGATCGTTATTATTTAAATTTTTAAGATTTATGTTTTTATCTACAATTTTTTTTAATTTTTTTGATCCATAAAAGTTTTCTAAAATCAACAATTTATAAATAGAAATATCTTTAGATATATAATCCAAATTTAAATCTTTTTTTTCTTTTAGATGAAGTAACCAATAACTAATTAAAGGGACAACATCATGTAAATTCAAAAATTTTTTTATTTTTTTTGCAACAAGCAAACTTTGCTCTAATTCATAGTTTTTCAAAGTAAGGGCAAATTTTGGTAGTTCATACACAGGCCCATTTTTATTATTAATATTTAGTGAATTAGAAATATTATATGCTTGTTTAAAATTACCACTTATTAAATTTGAAATAAATTTAAGTTTTAAAAGTTCTAAATCTTTAATATTTGAGTTAAGTGTTTTAGCTGCTGTATAAGCGTCACCTTTAGAAATAGAATAATTAGCTGATAGATAAAGAGCGTTGATCGAAGGACTTTTTTTATTCGTAACCTCAGTGTCCGAAAGTTTGGAAATATTTGAATTCATAGTACAACCATAAAAACTTATGGTAAGAAATATAATTATAAATTTAATCATAAAATTAACCAAATTAAAAAATATAGCTTTAATAAAAAATCAATACAAACTAATTTAATGAGTATATTAATCGTCAAAATTTACAGGAAAGTTTTAATTGAAACAATTAGAATTTAAAAATCATGAAGAAATACTAAGTATTTTAATGTTTTATCAAGACATAGGTGTTGACTTATCAATTTTACAAAATGAGCAAATACAAAAAAATAAATTTTTAGAACAAAATAACAATTGTAAAAAGGTTGATAATAACACGTCAATAAGCAATATAATTTTGAATGAAGAACAAAAAGCTTATGATATTGCGATTACAGCCCAAAACTTAAAAGAATTAGAAGATCTCTTCCAAAAATTTGAAGGCTGCAGTTTAAAAAAAACAGCTAAAAATTTTATTGAATTTCAAGGTTATAAAAACTCTGATATTTTAGTCATAGATGGAGCGCCCAATTCAGAAGAAGATAAGGCTGGAAAGTCGTTTGTTTCTGAGAAGGGTAATCTCTTTGATAAAATCTTAAAGGCAATAGAATTAAAAAGAGAAAACATTTTTATAGTAAATGGAGTACCTTGGCGACCTCCAGGTAATAGATATCCAACTGAACAAGAAATAAATATTTGTAGACCCTTTATTTTTAATTTGATAAAATTAATAAAACCAAAAATTATTTTATGTTTAGGGGAAGTGGCCACTAATCAAACATTAGGTTTAAGTCAAAGTATTATTAAATCCAGAGGCCAATGGTATTCTTTAAAATCTAATTCATATTATAATAATAGAGAAATAGAAGATAATATTTATGTACTTCCTACTCTTGGCATTTCATATTTATTAATGCGACCTGATATGAAAAAAGAAGCTTGGGAGGACATGAAGTTGTTAAGAAAAAAAATAAAAGAAATTATAACAAAGTGATAAAATATTATAAAAAAAACTTAATATTAATTTTCTATATTATATTTAGTCTGTCTTTAGTCAGCAATCCTTCATTAGGAGACTTTAAAGAGTATACAAAAGTCTTAGCTTTTAAAGACATCAAAATTTATAAAGAAATTTTTAAAATACAAAATAAGCCTATTAAAAATAAAAAAGCTCGAGATTGGAAAACAATTGATGTCCTTATCAAAAAATTGGATAATAAAATATTATTGGGTAACGTCTATGCTGAGAGATATTTGCATCCAACGGGTTGGAGAAGTTCTTATAAAGACTTAAAAATATGGCTCGACAAATATAATGATCACCCAGACGCTACAAGAATTTCCAGAATAGCATTAAAAAGAAAACCTAACAATGTAAGGAGTCCTAAAGCGCCAACAAAAGGATTTTTGAATGGATATGGAACATTTAAACCAAATGCTCTAAAACCTAGATTTCCATTAAGTAATAACAAGTATTCAAGGTTTTCATACTCCACTTCAATTAAGTTTAGGAGAGCAATTAATAAAAGAAATACTAAATATGCTGAGAATTTACTTAATAGCAAAAAAACTAAAAAATATTTAAATAAAAGAGAGTTATCTCAATTAAGAGCTGAATTATCTCACGCCTTTTTTATTTTTAACTTTGATCACAAAGCTATAAGACAAGCAAGATTATCTTTAAGTTTGTCGATAAAGCCAAACCCATTAGCTTTATTGGCGGGAGGATTAGCATCTTGGAGGAATAAGGATACTAATTTATCAAAATATTTTTTTAATAAATTAATAGAGGATAATGACGGACCTGACGGTATTGTAGCAGCTGGTGGTTATTGGTCAGCACGAATAGCTTATATTTTAGGAGAGCCAAAAAAAGCTAATTATTATTTAACAAAAGCTGCTCTTAGAGAAAGAACATTTTATGGTTCTTTAGCAATGGCATCGCTAGGTTACAAATATAACCCAAATTTTAATTTACCAAAATATAGCAAAAATTTAATTAAAAAAATTCAAAGTCATGACGGTGGATTAAGGGCTATGGCTCTAATTGAAGTCAATGAATTTCATAAAGCAGCAAGAGAGTTTAGAAAAATAATACCTAAATTTGATATAGCTGATTATCCTCAATTGTTATCTTTTACGTCTAAAAATAATATGCCTGGTTTAACTTTTAGATTAGCTGCAATTTTAAGAAATGATCATAATAAAATTTTTTTAGGAGGACTGTATCCTGTGCCTTCCTGGAAAATGAGCACTTCAAATTTAAAGGATAGAGCATTAATTTATGCAATTGCAAGGCAAGAATCTGGTTTTAATCCAAGAGCAAAGAGTTCTTCAAAAGCCATGGGTGTGATGCAAATTATACCCTCAACAGCTGCATTTATAATGAAAAATAGAGAGTATAGACTGAGAAGAAGTAAAAACTATTTGCTTTATAACCCTCCACATAATATTCAGATTGGTTCAAAGTATATGAAGTTCCTATTAAATTTACCAATAGTTAATCAAGATTTGATGTGGATGTTAGCAAGTTATAATGCGGGACCGGGTAATTTTAACAAATGGACAAAAAATAAAGATTATAAATATAAGGATTCTTTATTATTGCTTGAAAGTTTACCAGCTAGGGAAACGCGAAATTATATTAAATTAGTATTAACAAATTTATGGATATATAAAACAAGATTTAATCAAGAAAATGATATTTTGAATGCGTTAGCTTCAGGTAAGTCAATTAATTTTAAAGTGTTTTTTAAAAATAAAATGGGAAGTTAAGTTTAATGAACAACAAGGTAGATTTCTTACCAATTAACATAGCAATTGTTACAATATCTGACACAAGAGATTTAGATAATGACAAATCAGGCGATGTTTTGGCACATAGAATTGAGCATTCGGGTCATAATATTTTAGCTCGTAAAATAGTAAAAGACGATTTTAAGCAGATATCTCAATTATTTCAAAGTTTGATTAATAATGAAAAAATAGATGTAGTAATATCAACTGGTGGCACAGGTCTAACTGGAAGAGATATTACACCAGAAGTAATGAAAACGCTTTTTGAAAAGTCAATCGATGGTTTTGGGGAAATGTTTCGTTGGTTATCTTATTCAAAAATAGGTACGTCTGCACTTCAGTCCAGAGCTCTTGCTGGTGTAACAAATGGTACTTATATATTTTGTTTGCCTGGATCACCATCAGCTTGTAAAGATGGATGGGATGATATTTTAGTTCATCAACTAGATATAAGACATAAACCTTGTAATTTTGTTGAAATTATGCCGAGACTTCTAGAACATAAAATATCAAGAATTAAAAGTTAGTGGCAAACTTTGACATAGAAAGTGCATGTCATAAGAATAATATAAAAATGATTGGCGTTGACGAAGCTGGTAGAGGTTCATGGGCAGGTCCATTAGTGGCTACCGCTTGTTGGATTGATTTTAGCAATCATAAGCTGTTACACTCAGATATTAACGATAGTAAAAAATTAAAATCTAAAAAAAGAAAAGAAATTATTTACTCAATAAATAAATCAATTAAGTATTCAACAGGAATTTCCTCTGAAAGAGAAATAGATACTTATGGACTTACATTTGCGAATTCGCTTGCTATGAAAAGGTCTATATTTTCTCTGATACAATCTTTTAAAGATTATGAAGATATAATTCACATTTATATTGATGGTAAATATAAGCCAGATTTTTCTGTTATTGAAATTACATCTGTTGAACAAAAAAAATTAAAATTACCTTACAATAATATAAGTCCACTTGTTGAAGGTGACAGTAAGTCTAAAACCATAGCTTTAGCAAGCATAATAGCCAAAGAAACAAGAGACTCTATAATGAGAAATTATTCTTATATGTATCCATATTATCATTTAGAAAATAACTTTGGTTATGGTACTTATATGCATAAAAAAGCAATTTTAAAATATGGAATATCTAAGTTACATAGAAAATCTTTTAAACCCATATCCACTATATATAGACAATCATATTTATAAATATCAACATATTGTAAATTAATTTTTAATTTTACTAAGTCATTGACTTTAATCGGTATTTATCATTTTATCCACATATTACTCACAGTTTAATCAGATAAATTAAGTGAAAATTATGACTATTGAAAAATATAAAAATAGGGTGTTAATAGGTGATTGCATTGAGCAAATGAATAAATTACCAGAAGAAAGCATAGATTTAGTTTTTGCTGACCCTCCATACAACTTACAGCTCAATAAAGATTTATCAAGGCCAGACCAAACAAAGGTAAATGGGGTTAATGAAAGTTGGGATAAATTTGATTCAATTGAAGATTACGATAACTATACCAAGCTTTGGATGACTGCTGCAAGGCGAGTTTTAAAGCCAAATGGAGCAATTTGGGTAATTGGTTCGTATCATAATATATTTAGACTTGGTTATATAATGCAAAACTTAGAATTTTGGTTATTAAATGACATAATATGGAGGAAAGTTAACCCCATGCCAAATTTTCGTGGTAGGAGATTTACTAATGCTCATGAAACATTAATTTGGGCGTCAAAAACAAGTTCATCAAAATACACGTTTAATTATGAAGCAATGAAATCATTAAATGGTGATTTACAAATGCGCTCTGACTGGTTAATTCCAATTTGTACTGGTGATGAAAGACTTAAGGACAAAGAAGGAAAAAAAGTACATCCAACTCAAAAACCTGAAAATCTTCTTACTAGAGTAATTATGTCTAGTAGTAATGTGGGTGATATAGTGTTAGATCCTTTTTTTGGAACAGGAACAACAGGTGCAGTATCTAAAAAACTAGGAAGAAACTTTATAGGTATTGAACAAAATGCCAAATATGGCTTAGAAGCAGAAAAACGGATTAATAATGCAAAAGCAATAAATTCAAAAGAGCTTATTCAAACACCAAGAAAAACATTAGAACCTCGAATTCCTTTTGGTCATTTACTAGAACAAGGTCTAATAAATCCTGGAGAATTACTTCAAGACTCTCGTAATAGATGGACTGCAAAAATTAGAGCAGACGGAAGCTTAATCTCCAAAGATAAAAAAGGATCAATACATTCGGTAGGAGCTCATTTACAAGGACTTCAAGCTTGCAACGGTTGGACTTTTTGGCATATCAAGAGATCAGGTAAATTAATCTCAATAGATAATTTAAGACATGCTGCTAGAGCTGCTAATCAGGCATAGCTTTTAGCTGTATTCTTCTTCTGTGAAGAATTGGTTCTGTATAGCCAGATGGGCTTACAGTTCCTTCAACTACTAAATCAACAGACGCCTTAAAAGCAATAGAATGTTCAAAATTATCTGACATAGACTTATAACTTGGGTCATTTTCATTTTGTTTATCCACTATACGAGCCATTTTTTTCATAGTTTCAATTAATTGTTCTTTTGAAAAAATACCGTGTCTCATCCAATTTGCTAAATGTTGGCTTGAAATACGACAAGTAGCTCTATCCTCCATAAGACCTATGTTATTAATATCTGGGACTTTTGAACATCCTACGCCTTGATCAACCCATCTAACAACATAACCAAGAATTCCTTGTGCATTATTATCCATCTCCTTTTGGATATCTTCTGATGACCAGTTATGCCCTTTTGAAACTGGTACATCAAGAATATCCTCAAGGTAATTATTTTTATCGCTAGATTTTTCTTTTTGAATGTCAAATACGTTAATTTCATGATAATGCAGTGCATGAAGTGTTGCTGCTGTTGGACTTGGAACCCAAGCAGTATTTGCTCCACTTTTAGGATGATTAATTTTTTGTTTTAACATTTCATCCATTAAATCTGGCATAGCCCACATACCTTTCCCAATTTGGGCTTTTCCAGAAAGACCGCATTCTAATCCAATCTTTACATTATTATTCTCATATGCAGAAATCCAATTAGCATTTTTAATTTCACCTTTGGGGATTATGGGCCCTGCTTCCATTGCAGTATGAATTTCGTCTCCTGTTCTATCCAAAAATCCAGTATTTATGAACACAGTTCTTTCTTTAGCAGCTCTAATGCATTCTTTTAGATTAACAGTTGTGCGTCTTTCTTCGTCCATAATACCAATTTTAAGGGTATTTTTATCCAATTCGAGTGCATCTTCAATTTCAGCGAAGATATCACAGGCAAATTTTACTTCATCAGGCCCATGCATTTTAGGTTTAACGATGTAAACAGATCCTGATCTTGAATTCATTTTTTTAAATTTTATATCATGAATAGCTATTAATGAGGTAATCATAGCATCCATAATACCCTCTGGTACTTCTTCTCCATTTTTTAATAAAATAGCCGGGTTTGTCATAAGATGACCTACATTTCTTATTAACATTACTGAACGGCCAGGAAGTTTATATTGGCCTTTAGAAGTGTTGTAAGACTTATCTTCGTTTAACTTCCTTGTAAGCATATTTCCATTTTTTTCAAAAGTGTCTTCAAGGTCTCCCTTCATAAGTCCAAGCCAATTTCTATACGCTAAAACTTTGTCTTCGGCATCTACTGTTGCCACAGAATCTTCGCAGTCTTGTATTGTCGTTAGAGCAGACTCAATTATTATATCGTTAATACCTGCCGAATCGTTTGCTCCAATATTTCCACTTTTATCTATAAGTAATTCAACATGTAAATTATTATTTTGCAGCAGTATGCAGTTAGGGTTTTTAATATCACCTTGATATCCTATATATTGATCTATATTTTCTAATCTGGTTGTAGAACTATCACCTAGTGTCATAGTTAAAGCATTATCAATGATTTTATAAGATACAACATCTTTATGGGAACCATTAGTTAAGGAAAAATTTTTATCTAAAAAATTCTTAGCGTAACTAACAACCTTTTCACCTCTTACTGGGTTGTAGGAGCTTGTTTTATTTGCATTATCTTTTTCTGAAATAGCATCAGTTCCATAAAGAGCATCATATAAACTACCCCATCGGGCATTTGCAGCATTTAAAGCATATCTTGCATTTGTAACGGGTACGACTAATTGAGGGCCAGCTTTAACTGCAAGTTCAGGATCAACATTTTGCGTTTCAATTTTAAAATCATTTCCGACAGGAACAATGTAGTTAATTTCTTTTAAAAAATCGATGTATTCATCTTGATTAATTGTTTTGCCAGAATGTTTTTTATAAAAATCATCAATTTGGTTTTTCATATCACTTCTAATTTGAAGTAATTTTTTATTTTGAGGGGCAAATTTATTTAAAACTGCTTCGAATTTATTCCAAAAATGTTCTGCATTTATATTAGTGTTTGGTAAAGCTTCTTTTTCAATAAAATCAACCAGTGTTTCAGAGACTTGTAAATTGCTTCGATCTAATCTTTTAGTCATTTTCATCCTCAACTACATACTTTTAATTTAATTAAATAATATCATTTATTAACTATATTCCCAAGTTAATCCTTCATTCTTTAGACGTTCTTTAACTTCAATTAATAATTTATCTTGATCCTTTTCAGATTTACCTTCAAATCTAACTACAATTGCTTCTTCTGTATTACTAGCTCGAATTAACCACCAACCCATTTCATTTTTGGCTCTGACACCATCCAGAGTAATTACATTCTCAGGATTATAATCTTTTAACACTTTGTCTACTAAACGATTGATCAATTGAAATTTAATTTTATCAGAGCAATATAGTTTAATTTCAGGTGAGACATATGTTTTGGGTAAAGTTGATATGAAGTCGTCTAAGCTATTATCATTAGCCATTAAACTTATTATTCTTATTGAAGTATAAAGAGCGTCATCATACCCATAATACTTATCTGCAAAAAATATGTGGCCTGACATTTCACCAGCAAGTGGAGAATTGATCTCTTTAATTCTTTTTTTAATATTGGAATGTCCAGTTTTTCCAATTTCAGCATTTAAACCAAACGATATAATTTTATCATAAGCCACATAACTAGATTTTATATCTAAAATTACAGTTTGATTTTCTTTGTCTTTAATTTCAAGCGAATTAGAAAGAAATGCTGTTAATAAATCTCCGGCTACTGGCCTACCTTTTTTATCAATTACCCCTATTCTATCTCCATCACCATCAAACCCTATACCAATATCTGCATTTACCTCTTTCATTTTATCAGAAAGTATTTTTAAAGTGGACTCATCTGTGGGATCAGGGTGGTGATTAGGAAAATTACCATCAACTTCAGAAAACAAGACTATATGATTTCCTGAAATTCTTTTAGTAAGCATTTTGACAGACGGTCCAGAAGCACCGTTACCACAGTCCCAAACTATTGTTTTATTGGCTAACTTTTTATCAATACCTTTTATTGGTTCAATTATTTTTTCTATATATTGATCATTTATTGAAACACTTTTAGATAAACCTAAATAAGTCTGAGAATAACCTTCTTTTGCAAGTTTTCCTAATTTTTGTATATCTTCACCAAAAAAAGAATTCTGGTCTAAAACAATTTTAAATCCATTATAATCTTTAGGATTATGGCTTCCAGTAATTTGAATTGCTCCATCTGCTTTAAAAAAATGGCTAGCAAAATAAAGCATTGGTGTTGGACCTAGGCCAATTCTATAAACTTCACATCCTGATTTTTCTAAACCAGCATTAAGGTTTTCTTCAAGAATAGGACTTGAAAGTCTGCCATCCATTCCAATTACAATCAAAGGATTTTCTTTTGTGGGTAATTTTTTTTTAACAGTAATTCCATAAAAAAACCCAAGCATAAAGGCATCTTCTTTATTTAAGGTCTTCTCATAAATGCCTCTAATATCATATGAACGCAAAATAGTCGGATCAAAAATATGTTGAAGCATTAAACATCACCATTTAAAAATTCGTCTTTTAGCCAACTTTTGAGTTTTTCACTCAAATCATCTCTTTCAATAGAAAGCTTAATATTAGCTTGAATAAAACCTAATTTAGATCCGCAGTCAAACCTGTCGTTTGTAAATTTATAACCATAACAATGTGATTTACCTATTCTATTAGCTATTGCATCAGTAAGTTGTATTTCGTTGCTTGTTCCTCTATTTTGTTTTTCAAGCTCTTTGAACACTGAAGGTTCAATAATATATCTTCCTACAACAGCCATATTACTGGGTGCTTTTTCAATTGAAGGCTTTTCTATAAGACCTAAGATTTCTGTCATATTATTCTCTAAAGTTTTTCCAGGAGAAATTATACCATAGGATGAAACGTCTTGATTGTTTACATCCATAATAGCTAGCATGTTTCCAGAGCTATAATTACTAATCATTTCTTTTATAGTATTTGAGCCTTTGATAAGATCATCAGCAAGAATTACAGCTACAGGTTCATTTCCTACTAAATGTCTAGCACACCAAACGGCATGACCTAGGCCTGCAGGTTCCTGTTGTCTGACGTAAGCAAAAGACCCAGGTATTTTTAACATTTCCTGTGCAGTTTTTAAAGTTTCCTTCTTACCTTTTGAAAGTAAATTATTCTCTAACTCAAATGAGTGGTCAAAATGGTTTTCTATAGATGATTTTCCTCTACTAGTAACAAAGATAAATTGTTCTATGCCTGCATTCGCAGCTTCTTCAACAGCATATTGTATAATTGGTTTATCAACTACTGGAAGCATTTCTTTTGGCATTGATTTTGTAGCAGGAAGAAACCTTGTTCCTAAACCCCCAACAGGAAATATGGCCTTTTTAATTTTCATTCACAAATCCTTAGAAATAGTATAATAAACAGTATAATTAATTATTGTAATAAAAGTTATACGTCAACTGCAGTTGTCAGATTAATTATAAGTCTTAAAGGAATTAAAATGAATATAACTATGCTGGGTACAGGTTATGTAGGTTTAGTATCAGGAACGTGTTTTTCTGAGTTTGGTTTTGATGTATGTTGTGTTGATAAAGATAAAGATAAAATAAATAATCTTAAAAATGATATTATACCAATCTATGAACCGGGTCTTCAAAATTTAGTTAAAAAAAATAAAAATTCTGGAAGATTATCATTTAGCAATGATATTGATCAAAATATAAAAAAAGCTGATATTGTATTTATAGCTGTAGGAACTCCTTCACGCCGGGGAGACGGGCACGCGGATCTTACCTATGTTTATGAAGCAGCAGAAAAAATAGCCAAAAATTTGGATGGATACACAGTAATTGTAAATAAGTCCACTGTCCCAGTCGGCACTGGTGCTGAAGTAAAGAATATTATAAAAAAAATTAACCCAGATGCTCTTTTTGACGTTGTTTCAAACCCTGAGTTTTTACGTGAAGGTAATGCTATTGAAGATTTCATGAGACCTGACAGAGTTGTTGTTGGTATTGAAACTGAAAAAGCTAAAGAAATAATGTCTATAATATATAAACCTCTATATCTCATCGAGACACCTATACTATTTACAGATCTAAATACAGCAGAACTTATAAAGTATTCTGCAAATGCATTTTTAGCAGTTAAAATATCGTATATTAATCAAATGTCTGATTTATGTGAAAAAGTTGGAGCAGATGTTCATGACGTTGCAAAAGGAATAGGTTTAGACAAAAGAATAGGAAGTAAATTTTTACACCCTGGTCCAGGTTATGGTGGATCTTGTTTTCCTAAAGATACTCTAGCCTTAGTGCAAACTGCTAAGGAGTATGATTCAAATCTTTCTCTAGTAGAAACTGTAGTTCAATATAATAAACAAAGAAAATCTGATATGGCAGATAAAATTATTGAAGCTTTTAATAATAATTGCCAGAATAAAAAGATATCAATTCTTGGTCTTTCATTTAAACCAGAAACTGATGATATGAGAGACAGCCCTTCTTTAGATATAATTCCAATATTAAAAGAAAAAGGTTTCGATATTTCTGTATTTGATCCAGTTGCAATGGATGAGGCAAAAAAATTATTAAAAAATATAGAATTTTCAAATAATATTGAAGAATGTCTTCAAGACAGTGATGGTTTAGTTATTTTAACTGAGTGGAATGAGTTTAGGGGTTTATCAGCTACTAGGCTAAAAAAAGTTATGAAAGGGAATATATTAATAGATTTAAGAAACTCATTAAATCCTGATAGCTTTAAAAAAAGTGGATTTAACTTAATACAGCTAGGAAGAACAAAAAAAATCTAACCTGTAATATTAGTGCCTTGAGATTTTGGTCTTTTCATTCCTTCAATTAAATTAGCCATTTCAATTTTGCCGGTAATCTTTCCTTTTGTATCTTCAATAGTAACAGGCTTTGACGGAGATTCAGACATTATTTGGAGGATATCTTCTAACACCATGTTTTCTTGAACTACTGGCCCTGTACTTTTGGAGTTTGTTGGCGTCATTATTGACTTAGCTTGAATAACTCTAGCCCTATTAATATCTTTTATAAAATCAGATACATAGTCATCTGCTGGCTGCATAATAATTTTTTGAGGATCACTGTCTTGAACCATACTTCCATCCCTAAGAATAGCTATTCTATCTCCAATTTTAAGGGCTTCATCAAGATCATGAGTAATAAAAATTATTGTTTTGTGCAATTCATTTTGAAGATCTAAAAGAATATTCTGCATTTCAGATCGAATAAGGGGGTCTAAAGCAGAAAAAGCTTCATCCATAAGCAGAATTTCAGCATCAGTTGCTAATGCTCTAGCTAGACCAACTCTCTGTTGCATTCCTCCAGATAATTGTCCAGGATAATATGTCTCATAACCATCTAAGCCAACTCGACTAATCCATTTTTTTGCTCTTTCATCCCATTCGCTTATTGGAATATTTTGGATTGCAAGACCGTAACCAACATTTTGTAATACTGTTTTATGAGGGAAAAGTGCAAACTTTTGAAAAACCATAGACATATTATTTTGTCTAAATTGGATCAGCTCCTTTTGTGATAAAGTTAGAATATCTTGATCATTAACTAAGATTTCGCCACTTGTTGGCTCTATTAATCTATTTAGATGTCTGATTAGTGTTGACTTACCAGATCCAGATAAACCCATTACAACCTGAATTTTTGCTTTTCTTATATCTAAGTTAATTTTATTAAGACCAAGAACACAATTACACTTTTCAAGCAATTCATCTTTGCCCATTCCATCCTTAACTAAATTTAGAGCTTCATTACTATTATCGCCAAAGATTTTATAAAGCTGGTTTACTTTGATTAATATATCATTTTTACTCATCAAACTAATCCTTACCATCATTTCTATATTTTTGCATTCTTAAGCCAAATTTCTGAGTTACTCTATCAAAAATTATAGCGAGAACCACAATTGCTAAGCCGTTCATAAGTCCCAAAGCAAGATACTGATTCGAAATGGCTCTTAAGACTGGTAGCCCTAATCCTTTAACTCCAATCATTGATGCAATAACAACCATAGCTAATGCCATCATAATTGTTTGGTTAACACCTGCAAAAATTGTTGGAAGGGCAAGTGGCATTTGTACACCAAAAAGTTTTTGCCAATAGTTTGCTCCAAAAGAATCTGATGCCTCTAAAACATCTTTATCAACTAATCTTATACCTAGATTTGTTAAACGTACAATTGGAGGTATTGCATATATACATACAGCAATTAATCCAGGTACTTTTCCAATACCAAGAAGCATTACAACTGGGATTAAGTATACAAAACTAGGTATAGTTTGCATGATATCTAAAATAGGAACAACTAGCGCCTGAATTTTATTACTTCTAGCCATTGCTATACCCATTGGAATTCCAATAGATATACACAGAAATGTTGCCACAAGAATAATAGCTAAAGTTGACATTGTATCTTCCCACATTCCAAAATAGCCAATTGTAAGGAAGCTTATAAGAGTACCTACTAGTACGGAAATTGATCTTGAACCAAACCAAGCAAATACAAGAATCATTAATATAATTAAAGGCCAAGGGGTATTAATAAAAAATTTTTCAAACCAAACCAAAAACATCAATAAAGGTTCAAAAAAACCTTCTATATCTGCACCGTAGGACCTAGTGAAATCTGTAAATGTAAAATCAACAGATTTTTTAAATTCCCTTAAATCATTTCTTTCCATAGAAGGAAAGTTAAAAAACCAGTCCATTATCTAACCCCACTTTTAGAAAATCACCACCCTATGAGTAAGGTGGTGATTATAATTTTTAAAATTAAATTTTTCTAACTTTTAATGCTTGCTTTAATTTTTTCAGCTATCTCTGGAGATACCCATTTTTCCCAAACAGTTCCATGTTTAGCAAGAAATTCATAAGCTGCATCTTTACCTGAAGCTTTTTGCTCTGTCATGAATACCAACATGCCATTCATAACATCACCTGGGTAAATTCTATTACTAATAAAATCTAAAGCAACCCCGGCATTCTTTTTAAAATTGGAAGTAACAACTGTATTAACTTCTGATTTAGTCCATGATGAAACCTTAGGGTCAGCACAGTCTTTCTCTGCTTTAACAATACAACCGTCCCAGTTTTCTTTACCACCGAAAGGTACGCCAAAGTCTAACTTATGCATTTTATATTTACCGATCATAGAAGTTGGTGACCAGTAATAACCAAACCAGTTTTCATCCCTTTCAACTGCTTTAGCCATTGAACCATCTAATCCAGCGGCACTTCCTGGGTCAACAAGAACCCAGCCCTTTTTTTCCATTTCGAATGCTCTAAAAAGGTTTGCATTAACTAATTGGCATCCCCATCCAGCTGGACATCCAACAAAAGCACCTTTTGACTTATCTTCAGAGTATGGAAATAAATCAGGTCTGTTGATAACATCAAGAGCTGTCTTTAATTCAGGATGTTTTTTTAGAGTTGCAGGTGGTAACCACCAACCTTCTCCTAAACCTGTAATTGGTGCTTTATTTGCAACAATTAATCTGCCTTCGCTAGTTGCCTTTGTTAATGGTTCTACAACCGCATTAGCCCAAAGTTCAGGAGCAACATCAGGTACTCCTTTTTCATTCATTGAAGTAAAAGTAGGCATTGTTGCACCACTAACTAGTTCAACTGTACAACCATAACCGTTTTCTAAGATAATTTTGTCAACATTTGCCATCAATTCTGCAGATGCCCAGTTCATTTCGGCTATAGTAACTTTACCACAAGCTACGTCAGCAACTTTATCTTCGCCTTTTTGTGTCATAAAGTATACACCTATGACTAACGCTAATACTATAACGCCAGGTAATAGTATACGTTTCATTTTCTTCTCCTATTTCCGCTTGTAAAAAATTTACAAACCTTTGTTAATTGATTGATTACATATTATATGCAAGATCATTGTAACAATAAAAACACTTTAATTGCAAATCGTCATGTAAGCTTATAGTAAGTAATCTTGATTAAGTAACTGATATATATATATAATATTTTTTTAATAAATATTTATATATTTGTATTTGCATTATTACTTTGATTTATAGCGAGTAAAATTATAAATTTAGATATAATTAAATCCTAATTATTTTGTGTATTAAATATGTTTATAGATTCAACACCATTTGTAATTGCCCTTGTTGTAACTTTTTGCGTGCTTATTTGTGTTGTTATTTGGAATAATATCAATGCACCACTTCCACCCCAAAAAGCACCGCCAATTGAGTCTGGACCATCACGTACAAGAGAAATATTAGCTAGGTTTAGTGATTTTTATACAAATTTAAACCCAGAAGGTGAAATGATATTCGATGTTGGTATTTTACCAGATCCAAAGCAACATATAGTCCATGCATTATACGTTGGTTTTGACGAAAGTGAAAATGAAGATGAGCGATCTGCTATTGAAAGAGGTCTTAGAGCTATAGTTACATTTCAAGAAAGAGTTGGAGAAGAACCTTTAAAAAGAGAAGTTTCTGAAACAGAAGAAATTTTAGGAGAAATAACTCCTAATTTTGAAAATCAAAATAATGGACAACAAATTAATTTAGAAGACGATGAAGAATTTAAAAAAATAGCTATTTTAAGAGATCAAGAGTTGGAATTACACTTTCAACATTTAAAGATAGAAATTTTAGAAAATTAGAGTATCAAAATGAGTATTTTAAAAATTGACGATAAAAATGAGATTTATTACGAATTTGTAAAACCAAAAGATAACGGTTTTACCTTTGTGTTTGTTAATGCGCTTACAGGAAATGTGTCGGCCTGGAATGGAGAAATTGGTCAACTAGTTGTTGGCCAAGGAAATGGATATCTAACATATAATTTTAGGGGACAAGAGACTAGTAAATTTGACGAGAGTTTAGATTTAGATACTAATATTATAGTCTCAGATTTATGTTTGCTAATAGATGAATTAAAAATTCAAAACATAGTTCTAGTAGGGCTTTCAATAGGTGGATTGTACGCAACTCTTGCATTAGAAAAAGGTATTAAGAGTAAAGGTCTCGTGTTGATAAACACTCTAAGAAAAAACAACTCAAGATTACGTTGGATAAACGAGACAATGGTAAATGTTGCACGTTATGGAGGAACATCTTTATTAATGGATTTTAATATGCCTGTTATTGCTTCTCCTCGTTTTTTAGAACAAATGAAGCCAAAAGCTCTTAATCCAAACAATTATATAGGATTGGAAGAGACTTCAGGAATTTTTAAATTAATGCAAGGATCTCTATCCGCAAATTGGGATTTAGATTGGTCTAAGATTAATGTACCTGTTTTAATAATGACTGGTCATCATGATAAAGTTTTCAGAGTACCAAGTGACATTGATGATATTGTAAAAACAATTAAAAATACTAAAAGAATTGAGCTTGAAGATTGTGGGCATTTAATCCCCATTGAAAAACCACAAGAGTTTGCAGACTATATCAATAAATTTGTTAAAAATTTAATCTAATTTTTTTAATACAATAGTAATATCATTTGGAAGCATGTTATGTTTAATGCATTCAAAAGTACCAAAATTCTTTTCGCAAATATTTTTTATCCAAGACAATTCAGTATAGTATAAATTCTTTTGAATTTTCCGGCTTTGATCTACTAAACAATTAAAAATTAGAGCTTTTTTTGCATAGTTCCAATTAGATTTTAAATTTTCTATAATATAATTTTCCCATATTTTTATATTTTTAATTACAGTTAAATTATAAGTTCCTGACATAACAACATAATCAACATTTTGAGTTGGAAAAGTTCCTATTTTAAAAAATCCTTTATGAAAATATTTATTGTTTTTACAAAATAAGACCATTTCTTTATTGATATCAAAGCCGTAATATATGATTTTATGATTTAATTTTCTTTCTTTAATAATCTCAAATAATCTACCATATCCACAACCAACGTCTCCAATAGAGATAATGTTTAATGAAGAATTGTTAGTGATTTTATCTAAAATTATATTTAATCTTAAATCTTGAGACATTCTGTTATTCCAAAACACACCTTTTGGAGTGTTGTGATATTTATAAAAGCGGTCTTTATAAATACTTGAAATTTGTTTATTTAATAACCTGTAATAAAGATTTTTTATAAAATTCATGTTAATAAGATAAATTAGTTTAATAAGTTTTAAAACTTTAAAAAGGAACCTTATGAAAAAAATTTTATTATTAGGTAGTGGTGAATTAGGAAAAGAATTAACCATCAGTCTGAAGAGAATGGGGTGTTACGTCATTACTTGTGATGCATATGAAAATGCACCAGCTATGCAAGTTAGTGATCAATCAGAAGTATTTAACATGCTTGATAAGAATAAACTTACAAAAATAATAAAAAATCATAAACCAGATTTTATAGTTCCAGAAGTAGAAGCCATTGAAACGCAGGTATTGTTAGATGCAGAAAAAAATGGATACACTGTAATACCTTCAGCAAAAGCAGTAAACTTAACCATGAATAGGGATAGAATTAGAGATAGAGCAAAAAGTTTAGGCTTGCAAACAGCAAGTTTTTCTTATGCTGAAACAGAACAAGAATTAATCTCAGAAGCAAAGAAAATAGGAACAAAAGTCGCAGTAAAGCCTGTTATGAGTTCTTCAGGAAAAGGTCAAAGTTATGCTAGTAACGACGATGAATTGAAAAAATCCTGGAAATTCGCTATTGAGGGCATGAGAGGAAATAGAAAACGTGTAATTGTTGAAGAATTTATTGATTTTGATTATGAAATAACACTTTTAACAATTTTAGAAAAATCAGGCGATGTCTCTTTTTGTGAACCCATAGGGCATTTCCAAGAACGTGGAGATTATCAGTATAGTTGGCAACCTGCAGATTGTTCTAATGATGTCATCGCACAAGCACAAGTTGCTGCGCGTAAAATGGTTACAGATTTAGGAGGATCTGGAATATTCGGTGTTGAATTTTTTGTTGATAAAAAAGGTAAAGTCATTTTTAGTGAATTAAGTCCTCGTCCTCATGATACTGGTATGGTGACTATGTATACTCAAAATTATAGTCAATTTGACATACACGCTAGAGTTTTATTAGGTTTGCCTTTATCAGAAATTAAACTGGATCGACCTGGAGCGAGTCATGTGATTTTAGCTGAAAAAAATGCGACAGGTAATTACTCAATAGAAGGTATTGAAAAAGCTTTAGAAGATAAAAGTGTCGATTTCAGAATTTTTGGTAAACCATTTTTAAAATCTTATCGAAGAATGGGAGTAATACTAGCTGAAACATTAGATAAAGCCAAAATTGCAGCAAAAAAAGTAACAGTTAGGTCTCATCCATAGCGTTGACAATAGAATGTGTGTTCCTGCGTCTCTAATAAGTATATTTGATCAATAAAAATTTGTTAAACTCCAGTGTCTTAAATAAAAGATTAACTTGTAAAAATATTTTTTTTCTTCAACCGATTTTCTTAATTTACTTTTTATAGTTGAATTTTGATGTTTTCAAAAAAGTTTTTTGAGAAATTATAGCATTTTTGGACAAGTTTTTTGAGTTAGTTTCTTAAATTACTTTTTGGGGGGTATTTTCAAAAGTTTTTTGAGTTGGTTATACCTTAAAAAACTTTTTTTTTTCCTTGCAGAAAGCAGATTTTGGAAATGTTGTTCAAATATATGTGCAAATTTAGGACCAGTTCTGAAAAATTTGCGATTAGGTCTATCCAAATCAGTTGAAAAATCTACAAAATTTTGAAAACTGTAGAATTTTTCAACATGTGACTTTTTATTTCTAAAATTAAAAACCTCAATTTTTGCATTTGCCAAAACACCCACTTTTGCTGTTCAGGTCT